>Ga0256404_1004011_pt1 | contig 28634 bp, 19 predicted proteins | sample RumenRJG_01DNA_FD_185990 | JGI IMG/M metagenome (GOLD analysis project Ga0256404, IMG submission 185990) | Bovine rumen microbial communities from Lethbridge, Alberta, Canada - RJG_01 | ecosystem: Host-associated > Mammals > Digestive system > Stomach > Rumen | place: Canada: Alberta | collected...
GCTTTATGGCGTTCAACAATGTGCATTTTTACGATTATATGCTCTTTCAGGAGGCGCACCGCGGCGCGGTGAATGACGAAGCGGCGGTCATGTTCGCCGTCAGCCAGAGCGGCGAGACGGAGCCGGTCCTCAACGACGTGCGCCACGCAAAGCAGCACGGACATAAGATCGTGGCCTTTACCCGACGGGGCGATTCTACTCTGGCACAGCTCTCTGACCTTGTATTCGTGCTCGACGGGACAAAGCAGACGCTCGCCGGCAGCCTGCCGAATCCCTTCTTCGGGCACGTCATTCTGGTGTTCGAGGATCTGATGGCGCGCTATTTTGAGCGAAAGGAGAGCGTCTAATCGGTACTTTTTTTACTCAACCGGAAAAATTTTTCCTCCGCGGCTGTGCTATACTCAAAATGCGGTACGGCGGAAAATGCCGTTTTCCGCGATCATCGGCTCCGACGGGGCATCCGGCGGAGAAACGCAAACGATACATTATGGAGGAAAGCACAATGAAAAGAAGTCTTGCACTTTTGCTCACGCTGGTCATGAGCCTCGGCCTGCTGGCCGGCTGCGGCAGCAAGGACGCCGTCGACGAACCCCAGCAGGACGGCGAGAGCGGCGCGAAGCAGATCGAAACGCTGAAGGTGGCGTTTGTTCCGTCCCGCGAGCCGCAGGAGATCATCACCGCGACCGAGCCCCTCAAGCAGCTGCTCAAGGACGAGCTTGCCAAGGAGGGCTATGAGGTCGGCGAGGTCGAGATCACCGTCGGCACCACCTACGAAGCCGTCGGCGAGGGTCTTGAGGCCGGTACCATCGACGTCGGTCTGATCCCGGGCGGCACCTATGTTCTCTATGACGACGGCGCCGAGGTCATCCTGACCGCGACCCGCAACGGTCTGAGCAAGGATTCCGACAACGCCAAGGACTGGAACGACGGTCAGCCCACCGAGGCGTCCGAGAAGCAGGCGGTCTCCTACCGCGCGCTCATCATCGCCGGCCCCTCCGATAAGGGTCAGGAGCTGGCTGCCAAGGTCAACGGCGGCGAGGAACTGACCTGGGAGGACCTTGACAGCGCCAACTGGAGCATCATGGGAACCTCCTCTCCCGCGGGCTACATCTATCCCGCCCTGTGGCTGCAGGATCACTACGGCAAGGGCATCTCTGACCTGAGCAGCGCCGTGCAGTCCGATTCCTACGCCAGCGCCTTCGCGCGTCTTGCCTCCGGTCAGGTCGACGTGCTCGTGACCTATGCCGACGCCCGCCGCGATTATGCCGAGCGCTGGAACACCGAGTTCAACCGCGAGGCCTCCATCTGGGAGGAGACCAACGTCATCGGCGTCACCGCCCCCATCTACAACGACACCATCTCCGTGAGCAAGAACTCCGAGATCATGGACGACGCGCTGATCGCCGCCCTGCAGAACGCCTTCATCAACATCGGCAACACCGACGAGGGCAAGCAGGTCATCGCCATCTACAGCCACAACGGCTACCAGAAGGCGCAGTCCTCCGACTATGACAACGAGCGCGCCGCGCAGAAGCTCATTCAGGAGCTGACCGCCGCGAACTAAGCCAGAACTTTCCCAAACGCGGGGAGGATACGCACAGGCAAGAACCTTCCGCTGTGCTGTTCTCCCCGCGTTTCATATCAGGAAGAAGAGGAGACCGTATGATCGTATTTGACCATGTATCCAAGGTATATCCCAACGGCACCGTGGGCCTGGACGATGTGAACCTGACCGTTGGGGACGGCGAGTTCGTCGCCATCATCGGCCGCTCCGGCGCGGGCAAGTCCACGCTGCTGCGCGCGGTGAACCGCATGCACCGGATCACCGCCGGCACGCTGACGGTGAACGGCACGGATGTGAGCACCCTTTCCGGCAAGGCGCTGCGGCAGTTCCGCCGGGGCATCGGCATGGTGTTCCAATCGTTCAATCTGGTCACGCGCACCACCGTGATCAAGAATGTGCTCTCCGCCTGCGTGCCGGATATGCCCTTCTGGCGTGTGCTGCTGGGCGCGTTCCGCAAAGAGGACAAGCTCAAGGCGCTGGAATCGCTGGACAAGGTGGGCATTCTCGATAAGGCGTATATGCGCGCCGACCAGCTCTCCGGCGGCCAGCAGCAGCGCGTGGCGTTGGCGCGGACGCTGACCCAGAGTCCCCACATCATTCTGGCGGACGAGCCGGTCGCCGCCCTCGACCCCGTGACCGCCAAGCAGGTGATGCAGGACTTCGTTCACATCAATCAGGAGATGGGCATTTCCATCCTGCTGAACATCCACCATGTGGAGCTGGCGCTGGAATACGCCGACCGGATCATCGGCATCCGCGCCGGTAAGATCGTCTACGACGGACCCTCCGCAAAGGTCGATCAGGCGGTGCTCGACGCCATCTACGGGGAGCAGGGCGGCGCGGAGGAGTGCGTATGAGCCTCTACGACCGCATTTTCAAGCCTCACGTCTATACGCTGGCGGACGGTACGGCGGTGGAGGAAAAGCGCAGCCGCGCGCCGCTGATCCTGCTTGTGCTGATCGCGCTGACCGTCCTTTCCGTCCGCATCACGGGCTTTGACCTTGCTGTGCTGGTGAAAAAGGGCAGCAAGTTCTTCGACATCCTCAAGGCGATGTTCCCGCCGAACACCGCCTACCTCGGCAAGATCTGGCAGCCGCTGTGGGACACCATCAAAATGTCCATCCTCGGCTCGTTCATCGGCGCGGTGCTGGCGGTCCCATTTGCCGTCGCCGCAGCCAGCAACATCGTGACGAACCGCGTCGTGGTGTTTCTGGTGCGCCTGTTTTTGAGTCTGGTGCGCACGCTGCCGACGCTCGTGTGCGCGCTGATCGCCACCTACATTTTCGGTCTCGGCACCATGGCGGGCACCTGTGCCATCGCCGTTTTCACCTTTGCCTATGTGGGCAAGCAGCTCTTTGAGATCATCGAAACGGTGGATATGGGACCCTACGAGGCCATGGAGGCCCTGGGCGCTACGCGCCTGCGCGCCTTTACCACCGCCGTCTTTCCGCAGGTGCTGCCCACCTATCTGTCCGTGTCCCTGTTTTGTCTGGAGGGCAACGTGCGTTACGCCTCTATCCTCGGCTATGTGGGCGCGGGCGGACTGGGCCTCATTATGAATGAAAAGATCGGCTGGCGCGAATACGACAGCCTTGGCATGATCCTGATTGTCCTCTTTGTCGCCGTCATGGTCATCGAGGGCATCAGCCACGCGCTGCGCAAGCGCCTGACGTGAGGAGGAACGGCTATGAACGAACGAATCAAAAAAGCCTATGCCTCCGCGCCGAAGACGTGGGTGTGGCAGCTGCTGGCGGCGTTCATCGTCGCCTGCCTTCTGGCGTGGTCCGGCACGGCGGTGAGGGTCAGCAGCTCCACCGGCAACGGGCTGGAGGTGGCGGGGAACATCCTCTCCGGCATCTTCCATCCCTCGGCGAAGCTCCTCCTTACGCTCGGCACAGACGGCGTGCCCTACCTGCTGCTGGAGACCTTCTGCATCGCCTTCCTCGGCACGATCGTGGGCGCGGTGATCTCGCTGCCCCTGTCGTTCCTGTCGGCGAGCAATCTGGTGCCGCGGGGCGTGGCGCTCGTCGGCCGCGTGCTCATCGCCGCCATCCGCACCATCCCCGCCTTTGTCTACGGACTGATGTTCATTCGCGTCACCGGCCCCGGACCGTTCGCGGGACTGCTGACCATGTCCCTCTGCTCCATCGGCATGGTGTCGAAAATGTTCATCGAGAGCATCGAGGACCTTGACAAGCGAATCCTGGAGTCCCTGGACGCCGCGGGCTGCACGACCTTCCAGAAGATCCGTTATGGCATTCTGCCCCAGCTGACGGCGGACTTCACCTCCACGATCATCTACCGCTTCGACATGAACCTGCGCGACGCGACCGTGCTCGGCCTTGTGGGCGCGGGCGGCATCGGCGCGCCGCTGATCTTCGCCATGAGCTCGTACCGCTGGAACGAGGTCGGCGCGATCCTGCTGGGGCTGATCGTGCTGGTGCTCATCATCGAGTGGATCTCGGCGAAGATCCGCGTGAAGCTGGCACGGGGGTAAGCGATGGACGAGAAAAAGCTGACGATCTATTTTACCTCCGATCTGCACGGCTACATTTATCCGACCGATTACCGCGGGCAGGGGGAAAAGGAGCTGGGGCTGTTCAAGTGCGCCAGCCGCTTCCGCAAGGACGGCAACACCCTCGTCATCGACGGCGGCGATATCCTGCAGGGCTCGCCGCTGGGGGCGTTCTGCCACGATACCATCGGCAGCGCCGCGCGCTTCGCCGAGATGATGAACCGCTGCGGCTATGACTATGTGACGCTGGGCAACCACGACTTCAACTACGGGATGCCGTACCTTGACAGCTACCTCAACGTGCTGAAAGCGCGCTGCGTGTGCGAAAACGTCCGCTGGGACGAGGCGGGGGTGCGCTTTCCCGCGCGCATCCACACGCTGGAAAACGGGCTGCGGGTCGGCATCATCGGCATCGTGACCGACTATGTGAACATCTGGGAAAAGCTGGAGCACCTCGCCGGCATTGCGATCACCGACCCGATCCCCGCCGTGGCCGCCGCGCTGGAAAGGCTGCGTGATCAGGTCGACCTGACGGTCGGCATTTACCACGGCGGCTTCGAGCGCGACCTCGCCACGGGTCGCGTGCTCTCCGCGACCCGCGAAAACGTCGCCTACCGCATCTGTCAGGAGCTGGATCTCGACATCCTGCTGACCGGACACCAGCACATGTCCGTGCCCGGGCAGATGGTGAGCGGCACCTTCGTGGTGCAGCCCTCCGACAAGGGACAGGAGTTCCTGCGGGTAGAGGCCGCCGTGTCCGGCAGCGGGAAGCGCTTTTCCAGCGAAACGGTCCCCGCCCACGGCGAATGCCGGGCGGACTGGCTCGCGGAGTTCGCCGATATGGAGCGCGGCGCACAGGCTTGGCTCGACCAGGTGGTGGGACATCTGGAGACGCCGATGCTGCCGGATACGCCGCTGCGGATGGCGGCCGAGGGCAGCGCCCTCGCCGACCTCTTCAACACCGTGCAGCTCGCCGCGAGCGGCGCGCAGCTCTCGGTCACGAGCCTTGCCAACGACGCGGCGGGTCTGCCGCAGACCGTGCGCCGCAGGGACATTCTCAACGCCTACCCCTACACCAACACGCTGACGGTGCTGGAGATCACCGGCGCCGTCCTGCGCAGGGCGATGGAGCGCAGCGCGGAATATTTCACCCGAAACGCCGACGGCTCGCTGCGGGTGTCGGACTGCTTCCTGGAGCCCAAGGTGGAGCATTATAATTACGATTACTACGCCGGCGTGACCTATGCCTACGACATTGCAAGGCCCGTGGGCGAGCGAGTGGTCGAGCTGACATTCAACGGAACGCCCGTGAAGGACACGGACGTGTTCACCGCCTGCCTGAGCAGCTACCGCGCCAGCGGCACGGGCGGGTACGACGGCTATGTCGGCTGCCCGATCGTGCGCGAGATCGGCACGGAGATGTCCGACCTGCTGCTGGACTATTTCAAGCGATACGGCGGAGAGCTCCCGCTTGCGCGGGGAGAGTTCAGGGTATTTTGACAAAAACAGCAGACTGTTTTTTTGAAGCTTAAAAGCTTCGGCAAGAGAAAAAACCTCCTATTGCGCTGGCAAAGGCTTGGCGGCCGCATTACCAAAGTAATAGGAGGTTTTATGCAGTTTAAGGCGTACAGCACATTGCGTTCGCGTGGAGTGCCGCAGAATTGAGAAATGAAGTATCTGGCTTACGGCTGGGGCTGAGGACGCTTTTTTGCGGTCAGAGCATCAACACGGATCGCAATTACTGCGACTTTATCCGCCATTTCAGCGGTGAATACGTCGTTGCGGCCGGCCTTATGAAGCATCAGAGCAGACAGACCCTTGCACTTTTCGTCGCCCTCGAGGATTTCCGCCTTGCCCTCGCCGAGAACAGAGGCGTAATAATAGCTGTGCGTGCAGGCGGTTTCGCCGTGCTGCAGGGCATTCTGACAATCCATTTCAAAGGCAACGCTGGCATTCTTGCGGATCACGTCAAGCTTCTTGCCTTCCTTTGCGCTGTGGCAATAGAAAGTGAAAGCGCCGTCTTCCACCGCATAGAGGAACACGGGGTCCGCCGCGCCGCTGTGCTGTCCGGCGAGGTCGAATTGCCCGCCGAACATCCGCCGCACCAGCTCGAGCAGCAGCGCCTCCTTGCTGGGAAAGACGTGGAAAAATGAGCTCTGAGCGATGCCCGCCGCCCCGGTGATGTCTGCGGTGGTCGTGCCGGTGTAGCCCTTCTCCGGAAATTGCGCTACGGCGGCGCGCAGCACCCGCTGCTGCGTCACAAGGCCGTTGGCCTGTTTCCCTCGCAATGACAAATGTTCACGCTCCTTTCAAATTGGACTTGCGATTATGATTTCGTTTTAACAGAAAAAGAGCGTTCCCGCAAGAGAAAGCTGCCCGCCCGAATTTTTCGGGAAAATGCGCAAAGTCCGGCGGCGCTTTTCGGTGAGTATGCAGAGCAGGCGGCGCGCATGACGCCGACCCGCGATTTGCTCTTGCTTTTTGGGTAAAAATTCTTTATGATAGGACAGTCGGCGGGGGAGATGCTCCGCTGCGAAAAAGAATAGCGATCAAGGCCGTCTGCCGGAGAAAAACCGGAACGGGGGAATGGGGTGAAAAGCCCCGCGAGCGGGTCACTGTGAAGCTCCCACGAGGAGATGAGTCAGAATGCCCGGACGGCCTTGGACGCTCCTGCCCACACCGGGAGCCGAGAGACACCAAGGGGTCTTTGCGCCCTTTTTTGCGTCTGTACGGCTCGCGTAGGCGGGCGGGTACAGACGTTTTTTTCATGCAAAAGGAGGAAGAAAAGATGAAAAAACGGGTGATCTCTCTGCTGCTGGCGCTTGTGCTGGCGCTCGGCCTGCTGCCAGCCACGGTCCGGGCGGCAGAGGGGACTGCTGACGACCTGATAGAGATCAGCAGCGAAGCTGGATTGAAAGATTTTCGCAATAAAGTTAATGCGGGAGAAAAGAATCTTTGCGCGAAGCTGACAAAAGATATTACATTAAGTGAAGATTGGACTCCGATTAGCAGCAACGCACAGTATCCCAGCGAGGCTTTTTCCGGAATATTTGACGGTAACGGACATACAATTAAAGGGTTACGTATCAATGCTTCGACTGCGTATCAGGGATTCTTTGCGTATACTAATGGAGCTACGATTAAAAACCTAACTATAGATGGTAGCGTCACATCTTCTGAAAACTATGTAGGGGGTATTGTGGGTAATGCACCCAATACCACGATTCAGAATTGCTTGTTTTCGGGTTCAGTAACTACTACCAAAAACAAGGGCGCTTATGTTGGAGGTATTGCAGGTTATGCTGGCGGTAGCAGTACTGCGGCTAAAACAACGATTACCGGGTGTGTGAACAAAGCGACTGTTACCGGCGAAGCAACTGATAATGCTGGCGGTATCGCAGGTTATGCACAATTTGGTACAATTTCCTATTGCTATAATACCGGTAAGGTTTCTGGAAAAACCGGTTATGCGGCTGGTATAGTTGGTAGCCTTTATAAGAAATCTGCGATTAACTATAGTTACGATATTGGCAATAGCCTTACAAATGTATATGGTTTCAAATATACGAATGCAAAGGTCACTAACAGTTATGTAGGAAATGGTGCTTCTAATCTTTTGAATGAAGGAGATGGTAATATCTCCTTTGTCGCTGATGAAAACAAGATCAACAACGGCTATCCGATCCTCTCGTGGCAGAAGACGAGCGGCGGCGGGGAGCTGGAGCCGCCCAAGCCCGGTATTTCGATCTCCGGTACCAAAACGCTTTGGACGGTTGCCGGCGGTACGAACGCTACGCAGGCCACGCTGACGGTTTCCTACGCTGACATGGGGGACGAAAAACCGGCGGTCACATGGGGCTATCCGGCAGAATCGGACGCGGCCGCGTTTGCTGAGGCCGATGGTGCGCTGGTCGTAAACGCCTTGGGCAAAACGGGCGGTACGGAAAAGGTAACGGCTTCGGTCCAATACAACGAGAACACCTATAAAGCGGAATGCACGATCACAGTCATTCCGTATATCACTTCTGTCGATATCGTCAACCTAGAAAACGGTGTTATCGCCCCGGGACAGACGGTAGAAGCACAGGTATCCGTAGGCGGCAAGCCGTATCTGGCCAGCTATCCGGAGTTGAAGTATCAGTGGTGGCATTACGATACAAGCACAGGAAACGCAGACAAAATCACCAACGCAACGGGAAAAAGCTATACCATTCCGGAGACCTACGCATATAATCGTATTCAGGTAGAGGTCACCTGTAATGGCGTAACTGTAAGTGAGCACAATCAGCACAAAACTGCCGATGTGCTGTCCGGCAACGACGCCCTTTTGGCGTTCGATAAGGCCGCGCTGACGCTGGAAAAGCTCGGCGTGTCCTCGACCACCATCACAGCCGAGACCACGCTGACGCTGCCGAACGAGGGTGAGAACGGCTCGACGATCACTTGGGAGAGCAGCGACCCGTCCGTGATCGACCCGACGACGGGCAAGGTGACTCTGCCCATCGAGGGCGAGCAGGAAGTTACCCTGACGGCGAAGCTCACGCTTAACGGCAAAACGGCTGAATTGCCGATCACATTTGTCGTTAAGTCCAAGACCGCGCAGGCGGTCGACGCGGACAAGGAAACGCTGGAAAACGCAGCGAAATCCCTGAGCACCCTTTACCCCCGGTTCGGCAAGGACAGCAACGTGCAGACGATGGTGGAGACACGGCTGGCGAAGGAATTCCCAAATGTCGGTGTGACGTATACGGGAAAAACGCCGCAGAACGCGACTGCAAATGGGGTGCACTCCGATATTTCCGACAACGGCAATATCACCTATTTTTACACTGACCTGACTACCACTGATCTGACCACCACTCTTCAGCGGTTCGACACCTACAAGGCATCGTTTATGCTGACCTGCGGCAAGGAAACGAAAGCGGTCGAGATTCCGGTCATCGTTTACTGGGACGCGGACAAGGTGCGCGACTTCATGACCAAGGAGGTCCTCAATCAGACCACGCTGCCCGAGCAGACCACGGAAGCCCTGATGCTGCCGACCTCCGGCAAGTGGACAACGATCTCGTGGACGAGCAGTGACCCGACCATCATTGCGAATGACGGCACGATCACCAGATCGACCATCGACCAGCAGGCGGTCCTGACGGCGACGTTCACGTTCAATTTCACAAGCGACGTGACCGGTAACGAACAGCTCATCGTGCTCTATAAGACGTTTGAGGTCACGGTAAAGGGCAACGCAGATGCTGCCGACCGCGCGGCACTTTATCAGCAGAAGCTGGACGATGCACTTGCGGCCCCCGGCTTGAAGGATTTCGTTACCGGTGAGAAGCTGACAGAGGAAAACGGTGTCTATGCCGTCCGCAACGACATCCAGTTCCCGACCACGCGCGATCTGAAGATCGACGGCAAGTACACCCCGGTGGTCATCACCAGCAGCGATCCCGGCGTGATCGAAGCGCCGACCACGCCGAACAGCGCGCGTGTTTGGGTCTACCGCCCGCTGCCCGGCGAGGCGGCAAAGACCGTCACCCTGACGGTGAAGATCCTCGACCGTCCGAACGGCCCGCAGCCGGGAGACGATCTTTCCGCCATGCGCGGCGTGCTTGCGTCCGAGGAGATCAAGGTGACCGTACAGCCGCTGACGCAGACCGAGATCGACGCGGAAATCGCGCTGATGGAACGGGTCAAGGACGCTTACTGGAACGGCATCTGCAATGCCAACGTCGAGAGGGACAACGTCACCACCGATCTGCACGCCTTCCAGGAGTGCTATCTGAATGACAACGGCGAACTGACCTGGGTCTACGACCGCGAGGACCTCAAAAATCACGGCATCGTGCCCGTGCCGCTGGACAACTGGTACGACCAGCAGATCTGGCGTCTGTTCCGTTCGAGCAACGCTGATGTGGTAGCCCATGAGAATCTGCTCGTCACCCGTCAGGGAGACAGCAAGGCGGTCACCATCACCAGCTATCTTTCCAGCGAAACGCTGGGCAGGTATGCGGAGAAATACCCGCAGAACGCGGACTTCCAGAAGCTGTACCAGCAGCCTGTGACGGTCGATCTGGTCGTGACCGGCACGCAGTACGCGCAGGGAAATAACGAAGGCCGCGTACAGGCAGCGAAGCGCGCGCTGGCGGTCCGGCCGACCGTCACCGTTTCGTTCTCCCTTTCCGGCCGCGGCATGGGCATTCCGGAGGAAAGCAATCTCAAGTATGCCGAGGGCAGCACGGTGTATGACGTATTCTCCGACCGGCTTGCCAAGCACCGCTATACCTGCAAGCGCCGCGGCAGCTACATTGCCGCCATCACCAGCGACAGCGGCGTAACGCTGGAGGAATTTGACGAGGGCAAGAACTCCGGCTGGATGTATCGCGTCAACGGCGAGCTTGCCGGCAAGTATATGTCCGCACAGGGCTTGAAGGATGGCGACCGCATTGAGCTGTACTTCACCTCCGACTGGACGAGCGAGTCGGGCGCGGAGGGCTGGCAGAAGCCCGGCAAGACGGAGACGGTCACGAATGCGGACGGCTCGACCACCAAGACCGAGACGAAGCCCGACGGCACGACCGTCGAGACCACCACGAAGCCCGACGGCAGCACGACCGTCGCAGAGACGAAGCCTGACGGCAGCGTGAGCACCGTCGAAAAGCGCGCCGACGGCACGGAGATCAAGACCGCGCAGCCCGCGAGCGGCGGGATCACCGCCTCCGTCAGCGTGCCCAAGAGTGTCGGCAGCACCCGTGTGGACATTCCCGTGAGCAAGCCGAGCGGCAGCATGGTCGCCGTGATCGTCCATCCCGACGGCACGGAGGAGATCGTCAAGGGCTCCATCGTGACCGAGACCGGCATTGCGCTCCGCGCGGAGGGCGACGTGCGGCTCAAGATCATCGACAACGCCAAGCGCTTTAACGACATGGCGGACCATTGGGCAAAGGACGCCGTGGAATTCGCCTCGTCCCGCGAGCTGTTCAACGGCGTGGGCAATGACGCCTTCGGCCCCGACCGCTCCATGACCCGCGGCATGGTCAGCACCGTGCTCGCGCGCCTTGCCGGAGCGGATACGGCCGGCGGGGAGACGTGGTACGCCAAGGGCACGGTCTGGGCGGTCGAGAACGGCATTTCCGACGGAACCGCTCCCGAGCAGCCGGTCACCCGCGAGCAGCTGGCGGCGATGCTCTACCGCTATGCCGGCTCCCCCGCCGTCAGCGGCGAGCTGAGCTTTGACGACACGACTGTTATCAGCATCTGGGCCTACGACGCCGTGAGGTGGTGCGTGGACAACGGCATCCTCAACGGCGTGGGCGGCAACCGCATGACGCCGCAGGATCTTGCCCAGCGCGGGCAGGTCGCAGCCATGCTGATGCGCTTCCTACAGGCGACGGTGTAAGCGTCGACCCGCGATATACGCTATAACGAACAGCAAGGCTCCCCTGCTTCGGCAGGGGAGCCTTGCTGGTTTATGGAACGGGAAACGGGTATGGAGACGCTGCCGCGCCGGAGTCCGGCGCTCAGCGCGTGAGCGGGCCGGACCGGCGCTCGCCCCATCGGCTGTCGGTGTGCTGCTCCGCGGCGGCGGTCTCGGCGAGACGCTGGAGCTTTTCCATGCGCGCGTCGAGCTGCGCGCTCATCTGCGCGCACTCGAACAGCTCGCGGTTGACGTGATCGAGCTCCGGCAGATCCTTCTTGTAGCGGATCTTGTGCTCAAGGCTTGCCCACCAGTCCATGGAGATGGTGCGGAACTGCACCTCGACGCGCATCATGCGCTTTTGATCGTGCAGGAAGATGGGCGTTTCCACGATGAGGTGCAGGCTGCGGTAGCCGTTGGGCTTGGGCTCGGCAATGTAGTCCTTGCGCTGGAGGAGCGTGATATCGTCCTGCCTCAGAAAGGCATCGGCGAGCTGGTAGATATCCGACGGGAAGGAGCAGATGACGCGCACGCCGGCGATGTCGTTGAGATTTTCCTCGATGCTCTCCACCGTCAGCGGGAAGCCGCGGCGCTGGAGCTTTTCGGCAATGCTCTCGGGGGACTTGAGGCGCGTTTTGATGCTCTCGATGGGGTTGCGGTCATACTGGAGCGAAAGCTCCTCGTTGAGAACGTTGAACTTGGTCTCGACCTCCATCATCGCGCAGCGGTAGTAGCTCATCAGCTCGCGGTAGGGCTGCGTGTAGCTCTGCACGAGCGTGCTGATCTCCTTGCGCGGCAGGCGCGAGAGCAGCAGACGCTCCAGAGCGCCGCGGTCGGTGCTGTTTTTCAATGCCATGTGTTGTTTCCTCGGCTTTGTCGGTTCTCCCTCCGCGGCGTGACGGCGGAGGGGCGGGCGCGATGCGCCCATCTCAATCATACCATCCCGCGGCGCATCCCGCAAGCCCTCCCGGACATTTGCGCCGAAATGACCGGAAGCCGAGGAAAAAAGGAAGCGCGGAGACCGACGGTCTCCGCGCTTGCGGACGGTATTGGCTTTCGGCGGCTTACCCGCGGACGGGGATGAGGTCGCGATAGTGGAGATACATGATCTGTCCGGTGTACGGGTTGATGCCGGGGAGATAGGCGGAGTACACGCATTGGTCCACGGTGGTGCCGGGGGCGGTGGCCAGCAGATTGCTCACACCGGTCAGCTTGCCCGTGATCCAGACGAGATCGCCCGGGTGGAGGCTGGCGTTGGTGCTGTCGAAGGAGGTGTACTCCCCGTCCTCGCGCTCGATCTCCCCTGTGCTGCCATTATAGCTATAGACGTTGGTCACTGGCGCGGCCTGATACCAGCCGATCTGGTGGGCGTAGACGCTGCGCTCCGCTACGATGACCGCCTGCTCGATGGTGCAGGTGCCGTTGGGATTGAGCGTGGTGGCGGTGGTGCCCTTGACAAGATCAAGCGCGTTCATAAACGCCATCGCTTCCTTCGCCCAGCTCTGCACCAGCGCGTTATCCGTGTAGGAGGCGAGCTTGGAGGTGTAGCTGGTGTAGGAATAGCCGGAGTTCTTCTCCACATATTGCAGCGTGCGGCGGAGGAAGGTCGCCATCTGCTGACGGTTCAGGGTGGCGTTGGGGGAGAAGGTGGTCGCCGAGGTGCCGGTGGTGATGCCCGCGGCATAGGCCTTGAGGACGTAGGCGTTGTTCGTGTCGGTGAAGGTGTTCGCGGCGGCGGGCGTGATGCTCTTGCCGGTCAGCGTTTCTGCCAGACGTACCGCAACGGAGCAGAACTGCAGACGGCTGATGGGCTTGGTGTAGTCGCTGCCGAGCAGGGCAGTATCGAGCAGATCGTCGTTGAGCGCGAGGTTCACATCGCTTTCAGCCCAGGAGCTGGTCTTGGCGGCGGACTTCTTCGAGAGCGTAAAGGTGCCGGGATACAGCTCGGTGGTGTTCAGCGCCTGCGTTTCCTCCCACTGCAGGGAGGCGTTGGCTTCCGCCTGATACTGCGCGAGGGTCATTCCCGTGCCGGAGGCGTAAACATCCCGTGAGGTCAGATGCTGCTGGAGATAGCGGTGGGAATGACCGCAGTATTCGCAGCTGAGCCAGTAGACGTGCTCGCCGGCGGCGTTCACGCCGATATAGGCCTCCGCCGTGGGATACTCGCCGTTATCCGAGTGGGCGAGCTTTTCTGTCTTGAGCAGGATCTCCGTATCCGAGGTATGGGGAGCGACATGCTTTGCATTGTACTCGCACTTGCCGCAGATGGAGCAGGAATAGTAATAGCGTCGGGCATACTGGCAGGCCTGCGCGTAGGTGTAAACACGGTCGGCCGTCCGGATCTGCAGGGTGTACTGGTGGGCGGTGCACCAGTTGTCCTTCGCGGCGGCGTCACCCGCCTTTTGGGCAGCGTAGACGTCATTGCCGGAGTAGGTCTTGATGGTGTAGGGGATCTTATAGCCGCGCTGGGCCTGGGCTGCCTTGAGCGCGGGCACGGCAGATTCGGGGATATACACCACGGTCTCGGCGGTGTAGAAGGGCATGTCGCTCTGCCTCTCCCACCGGTATACCCCGGCGATGGGCAGATAGAGGTAGTCGTCCATCGCCCCGATGAACTGATAGACATCCACCTTATCGCTGAGCCAGAGCTCCTTCAAATATTTCGCGTAGCAGATGAAAAAGCACGTTCCATCCGTTATTTTCCCATTGGTGTCCAGAATGAGGGTGCGGATGCTGTCGGTGTTCTCCAGAACGTGGTTGGCGTCAGTCATGACGGTCACACCGTTTACAAAGTTTTCAAGCTGCTTGGACTCTGCCACAGCCTGCGTGCGGGGCGTCGCCATCGCCCGCTTGGCCTGCTGGAGGAGGTCTGTTTTCCGCGTCAGATCGGCGTTGAGCTCCTCCTTCTCCTGCTCGGTATAGCGCTCGCCCTCAAGGGTCAGGCTGACCTGCAGGGTGGGATAATACTGGGCGCTGGTGCGGATGGTGGCGGGCACACCGTTGACCGTAGCGGAGAAGGTGTCGGGGCCGACGAGGTTTTCGCCGTTGACGGTTTTGTAGTTGGCGCAATAGCCCTTGGTGGTGTCAAAGGCCAGCTTGATGTTGACGAGATAGGTCGTGCCTGCGCGGAAGGCATAGCCGTCGTCGGTCTCCACGTTGTCGCCCTGCCACTCGGTGTACAGGATGCCCGCGCCGTTGGCGAGCAGGTCGATGTTGCCGCTCTTCATGGATTTGATGGTGACCTCGGTCTCCATCTCGTTGGGGTCGCCCGCCTTCGGCAGGTCGATGACAAGGTCGACGCTCTTGAGCCTTGTCGGCGCGGCGAGGGCCGCGGTCGGCAGCAGGGTGAGCGCCAGAGCGAGACAGAGCAGTGCGCTGAGTAGTTTCTTTTTCATGGTTCCCTCCTGTAAGAATGGTTTATATTGATGGCAGAAGCGATAAAGGAACGGGGCGGGGGCTGCGTTCGCAGGTCAGATGAAATCCTGTATGGATTCCCAGTCGCCCAGCAGCGCGCGGTAATACTGCGCGCGCCACAGGAAGGTGACGATCTGACCGCGGGTGCAGGTCTCGTTCGGGCCGAACTGGTTGGCGCTCACGCCGTTGGTGACCTTGGCCCAAACAGCCCAGTTGACCGCGTTGGCGTAGGGGCTGGAGGCCGGCACATCGGTGAAGCCCGCCGAGAGGTACTGCCCCATGGCGTCGGCGCCGACGCCCTTGTAGAGATAGGTCACGGCCTCACCGCGGGTGCAGTCCGTATTCCCGGAAAAGACGGCACCGGTGTAGTAGCCCTTTTCGTAGGCCCAGAGGGCGCTCTTATAGAACCAGTCGCTCGCCGTCACGTCGGAGTAGGGGTTGGCGATGGTGGGCTCCGGCGAGCCGAGGGAGCGCCAGACAAAGGTCAGAATATGACCGCGGGAGCACTTGGCGTTGGGCGAGAAGGTGTAGGCGGTGGTGCCGTTGGTGATGCCCTTTTTGATGGCCCAGAGCACCGGGTCGGCACAGTAGTCGGCGGCCTTCACGTCGGCGAAGCCGCCGACGGTCGCCGCGGCGGGCTTGACGAGGCCCAGCGCGTCCTCGGGATGGGACTTGAGCACCTTGCGCCCCAGCCTCGAGGAATACTGCCACGCATCGCCGGAGACGACGCCGACGCCGTTGTGCGTGCGGTTGCCCTTGAGGGAGTTGTAGCCCTCGCTGGTGGAGGCGATGTCGTTCGAGGACGAATCCGTGCCGCCCTTTTCCGCCATGGAGTCTACCTTCAGCGCGCCCACGCTGTAACAGTTTTCGATGAAAACGTCTACATAGGCATAGCCCAGAAGACCGAAGGCCATGTTGCCGGTCATGTTGCCGGTGTTGTAGCAGTCCTTGAGGTAGCTGGTGCCCGTGCGCGTGTAGCCGTAGACGCCAGGCAGGTCGCCGTGGTCCTGCGTGTCAACGATGCCGCAGGCCATCGCGTCCAGAGCGATGCTGTCGGCAAAGGGAACGGTGATGTCGCCGGTATTGAAGCAGCGGAAGATCCAGCAGTAGCTCATGCCGCTGATGATGCCGCCCGCCTGCACGCGCTTTTCGCCGACACGCGCGCCGTCGGTGGTGTTGACGGTGATGGGCGAGGCGTTGTAGCAGTCCACAAAGGCAGAGTTGCCGACGTTGGACACCAGGCCGCCGATATAGACCTGCGGCGCGCCGCCGCCGAGCTGCACGCGGATGCTGCCGCCGGAGGCGTAGCAGTTGGAAACGCGCGAGTTGGACATGAACGCGCTCAGCGCGCCGATGTCGATGTGAACGTCGTTGGCGATCTCCGTATAGCTCAGATCAATGTTGTAGTTCACGATGCCGAGATCCCAGATGTTGTTGTACGAAGCGTTTTCGTAGAGCTTATCCTGATGCGCCTCGTAGGTGAATTCGGCGTTCCAGACATTGTTGAACAGGCCGTAGCAGCGGTGGACAAAGCTGCCCTCGTTGTAGAGCTGCCCGCGGTGGTCCACGATGGTCATGCCGGAGATGACGTGGCCGTTGCCGTTGAGCGAGCCGGTGAAGCGGACGCAGTCGCGGCCGTTGTACTCATAGGCGGGGTTGCCGCCGAGGGGCGTCCAGTTGCCCCAGGAGGACAGGTCGATGTCGGCAATGAGCTTATAGTGCTTATCCATCCCGCGGCGCACGGCGTTGAGCTGGTCGGCGGTAGCAATGAGGTAAGGATCCTCCTTCGTACCGGAGCCGCCCGCGAACACATAGTCGCTGACCCTCCACACGCCGGGCGCGCCGGCCCATGCACCGGTATTTTCGCTGCCGCTGCCGGTCGTGCTGCCGGACGTACTGCCGGAGGAGCCGCCGGTCGTCACATCGGTGACACAGGCGGCGGGAACAAAGCCGAGCTTATTGCCGCAGCTGACAAGATACCATTGTCCCGTCACGCCGGAGATGAGCTGCTCGGCGTGCAGATCGTAGATCTTCACGGTCTCCGACAGGTCGCCGAGCGCGGCGCTGCGCACCACGGCGGGGTACTTGTACACGCGCGCGGTGTGGTAGCCAGTGACGTCGGGGTGCTGCTCGGCGATGGGGTCGAATTTCTTGCCGGTGGCGATGGGCGTGCGGCCGTTGGCGGTATCGCTCGTGTGCGCCTTGTAATAGTCCTTCATCCCCTGCGTAACGGCGGAGCTGTTGTCGAGCCGGCTCCAGGCGTAGTAGGTCACGACCGCCTGCGAGCCGCTGCTGCTCACGAGCTTGGAGGCGCACTTCGAGCCGAAGCGGGCCTTGAGGTCGCTCGCGAAGCTGTAGCCGTCGTCGGCGGTGTAGGTCACGGTCGCGCTGAACCAGGTGTAGTCGTCGATCGGACCGGGGGTGTCGTACACGATGGACGCCGCCGTGCAGTGCGCCGAGCTGCTGAGGCCGGACGTCAGCACGGGCATCCGGTTCTCGTCCAGCGTGAGCTTGGGCGCGGCGATCGAGGAGATGCTCTTGCCGGCCGCCGAAGCGGAGACGGGCAGCATTGCGAGCGTCATGCAAAGACACAGTATGACGCTCAAAAGCCTTTTCTTCATTTGACTTCCCTCCATATTGACCGCGCGGGCGCGCCGAAAGGCGGCGCCGCCGCAGTCTGCTCTTTTTGCGCCCTTCCCGCAGGAGGCCGCTGATGCTCACAGCATAGCAAAAAATTCCATCCGCGGAACGGTCGGTGACTTGAAATGTATGGATTTGCGGCTTGAAATGTGAGATAATGCTGGAAAGAAAAAGAATGGTATGCTACAATAAGGCAAAAGGAAGCGAGGAAAGGGGGCGGCGGAATGTACATCGCAGTCTGCGACGACCAGACGGAGGAGCTCAAAGACCTGACGGAGCTGCTCGGTGCGTGGGAAACGGATCGCGGCACGCCCGTGCGCGTGAAGAGCTTCCGCAGCGCGGCGGCGCTGCTGGACGCGGCGCGCCATGAGCGCTTCACGCTGTACCTGCTCGACATCATGATGCCCGGGCTGAACGGCATGGATGCCGCGCGCGAGATCCGCGGCTTTGACAAGGCGGCGGACATCATCTTCCTCACCTCGTCCCCCGGCTTCGCCTATGATAGCTACAGCGTCCAGGCGCTGGAATACCTGCTCAAGCCCATTCGCGCCAAGACGCTCTATCCCATCCTTGACCGGCTGGAGCTGCGCGAGCGCCGCCCGCAGGAGGCGCTTACGCTTCGCACCGGCGGCATCATCGTGCGCGTGCCGTTTTCGCAGCTCACCTATGTGGAGGTCAACGGCAAGCACCTTTACTTCAACCTTGCCGACGGGCAGGTGCGCGAGGTCGTCGGCTCGATGAAGGAATACGAGGATACCCTGCTTGCGCGGCCGGAGTTTATGCGCATCCACCGCTCCTACATCGTCAATATGCTGCAGATCGAGGAGCTTTCGCCCGCCGACCTGCGTACCTTTTCGGGGCGCGAGCTGCCGGTCTCACGCCTGTTATACCCCCAGCTTCAAAAGGACTATATGAAGCTGCTGTTCGCGCAGAGGGAGGAGTGAGACAATGTCCGTATTGACCACGCTCGGCGTTTTTAACTATGGGCTGGTGCTGCTCTACGGCCTGTTCCTCAGCACCTTCATCTCCGGCGGCTGGGAGAATACGAAGCAGAGAACGCTTGTTTTTGCCGCTTGCCCGCTGTTTCTGATGATCCAGAGCGTGTGCTGGCTGGCGCTGGGTGCGGACATGGCGCGGCAGCTCAACCCGCTCATCACTCACCTGCCGCTGGCGCTCATCCTGATCTGCATTCTGAAGAAGAAAGTCGACGTGGCGCTGGTGAGCATCTGCACGGCCTACCTCTGCTGCCAGCTCCCGCGCTGGGTGGACCTGGTGGTCACGGCGCTTACCCGCTCCGAGCTGATCGGCGAGATCTGCTACACACTGGTGATCGGGCCGCTGTTTTATCTGCTCTACCGCTTCTTCGTCCGCCCAGCCTACGCGGCCATGATGGCCTCGCCGCAGTCGCTGCTTTTATTCGGCAGCCTGCCGGTGGCGTATTATTTCTTTGATTACGCCACGGTCGTCTATTCCGACGCGCTCTATCGCGGCTACGGGGCGATCAACGAGTTCCTGCCCACAGCGCTCATCATTTTTTACGTTATGTTTCTCACAGCCTATCACGCCCAAAGCAGCCGCCGCGCGCAGGCGGAGATGCAGAGCACCATGCTCGAGGCCGGATTGAAGCAGTCGCAGATCGAGGTGGACGCGCTGCGCCGGGCAGAGGTGCAGACCGCCGTCTATCAGCACGATATGCGCCACCATCTCAACGCCATCGACGGCTTTCTGGCGGCGGGAAAGCCGCAGCAGGCGGAGGAATATATCCGCAAGGTGCGCTCGGATATTGAGCGCATCACGCCAAAGCGCTACTGCGACAACGAGCTGGTGAATCTGCTCTGCTCCTCCTTCGCCGGAAAGGCGCAGCGCATGGGCGTTCGGCTGGAGGTGGACGCGAAGCTCCCGCGCGAGCTGTCGGTCTCCGACACCGAGCTGTGCGCCGTGCTCTCCAATGCGCTGGAGAACGCGCTGCGCGCCGTGTCCGATCAGCCGGAGACGGACCGCTGGGTGACGCTTTACTGCGGCGTGCGGCTGGGCAAGCTGCTCGTGGAGATCCAAAACCCCTGCGCCGAGGGGCTTGTCATGCGCGACGGCCTGCCGGTCTCCGAGCGCGCGGGGCATGGCTACGGCTGCCGCAGCATCCAGACGATCGCCGAGCGGCGCGGCGGACTGTGCGAGTTCCGCGCACGGGGCGGCATCTTTTCCATGCAGCTCGTGCTGCCCGTCAAAGCGGCGGCGAAAACCCAAGACTGACGCAGGAGGCTGCCGCGGACGCGGCGGCCTCCTTTTTTCGTCCCCGAGAGGCAAAAAATTGAAAAAAGTTCAAAATATGGCTGTTCTTTCTAAAATTCCTGTGATACAATAAATATTCAATTGATCGGAATATGGGAACAGGAGGGAAATTCCATGACCGTGCAGGAGGCGATCTCCGCACGCCACAGCGTGCGTACCTATTTGACAAAGCCGGTCGAGCCGGCAATCGTGAACGCGCTGCGCGCGGAGATCCGCGCGTGCAACGCCGAGGGCGGACTGCACATCCAGCTCGTGATGAATGAGCCGATGGCGTTCCGCGGCTTTTTTGCGCACTACGGGAAATTCCGCGGCGTGTGCAACTACATCGTGCTTGCCGGCAAGCGCGCAAAGGATCTTGACGAGCGCGCCGGCTGGTTCGGCGAACGCCTTGTGCTGCTCGCGCAGACGCTGGGGCTCAACACCTGCTGGGTGGGCCTGACCTTTTCAAAAGCGGTCGCGCGCAGGAGCTATGTGCTCGCACCGGACGAGCGGCTCGTGTGTGTGATCGCGTTCGGTTATGGGGCCGAGCAGGGCGAGGCGCACGAGAGTCGTCCGATGCGCGAGGTGTACCGCGCCGACCGTGCGCTGCCCGAGTGGTTCGGCCGCGGCCTCAAGGCGGCGCTGCTCGCGCCCACGGCGATGAACCAGCAGCGCTTCCGCTTCACGCTCCTGCCGGACGACACCGTTCGGGCGGAGAGCCGGGGCGGCAGCTACAGCCATGTGGACCTCGGCATCGTCAAATACCATTTTCAGCTCGGCGCGGGCCGCGAGAGCTTCCGCTGGGCGGAGTGAGCCGCCGTTTCCGCACACGGGTGTGTTAAGAATACGAGAGAGAAAATCAGGAAGGAAAAAATCACTATGCAGAAGAAAGCCAATCCCGCAGCGCTGCTGCCGATCCTTGTGTTCCTGCTTCTTTACCTGGGGCTGGGACTTATCTTTGAGTATGTGCTCAAGATCCCGATGGGCTTTTATTCCATCCCTATTGTAGTCATCTTTCTTGTCGCGCTGCTGGCGGCGTGCTGCCAGAACCGCGCGCTGAGCTTTGACGACAAGCTCACGCTGATGGGACAGGGCATCGGCGATAAGAACATCGTGACGATGCTGCTCATCTTCCTTGCCGCCGGTATCTTCGTCGGCGTGGTGGGCCGCTCGAGCGCGGAGAGCGTGGCGTATTTCATGCTCTCGATCATCCCGTCCAGGTTCGCCGTGGCGGTGCTGTTCGTCGTCAGCTGCTTCGTCTCCACCGCCATGGGCACGAGCGTCGGCACCATCACGCTCATCACGCCCATCGCCATCCCCATTGCCGCGGCAAGCGGCTATTCCCTGCCGCTGTGCATCGGCTCGGTCATGGGCGGAGCGATGTTCGGCGACAATCTGAGCTTCATTTCCGACACCACCATCGCCGCCTGCAACGGGCAAGGCTGCGCGATGAAGGATAAGTTCCGCGAGAACTTCCACATCGCTCTGCCTGCGGCGCTCGCGACGCTCGTGCTCATCCTCGTGCTGACGCTGAACGCCGACGTCGTCCCGGCGGAGATCCCCGGCTATCACCTGATCCAGATCATCCCCTATGTGCTGGTGCTCGTCGGCGGCATCATCGGCATCAACGTGTTCGTGGTGCTGCTCATCGGCATCGTGTCCGGGGCCGTTATCGTGCTTGCCACCGGCGCGACCGGACAGACGGGCGTGCTTGCGGTCAAGGCGCTGCTGGAGAACATGGGCAGCGGCGCCGCCGGTATGTTTGAAACGTCGATGGTCGCCATCCTCGTCTCCGCCATCTGCGCCCTCATCCGCGAGTACGGCGGCTTTGAGGCGCTGCTGGGCTGGATCAGAAAAGCGTTCCGCGGCAAGCGCGGCGGACAGATCGGCATGGGCCTGCTCGTCGGCGCGATGGACATTGCCACCGCGAACAACACCGTCGCCATCGTGATGGCGAACCCCATCGCAAAGGAAATGAGCGAGGAATACGGCATCACGCCGCGCAAGGCGGCGTCGATCCTCGATACCTTCTCCTGCATCTTCCAGGGCATCATCCCCTACGGCGCGCAGATGCTCGTCGCCATCGCCGCGGCGCACGAGCTGGGGTATCAGGTCTCCGCGTTTGAGATCATTCCGAATCTGTTCTATCCGTTCCTGCTGGCTGTCAGCTCCTTCTTCTTCATCGCCATCGACGGCAAAAAGAAGGCCTGAGCCATGCCCGACTTTGCACGGCTCCGCGCCAAGCGGCTCTTCCTGCTCGATCTGGACGGAACGCTCTATCTGGACGAACGGCTCTTTGACGGCGCGGCGGACTTCCTGCGCGCGATCCGCTCGCGCGGCGGGACGTACCGCTTTCTGACGAACAACTCCTCCCGCGGGGCGGAGAGCTATGTGGAGAAGCTGCGCCGCCTCGGCGTGGAGGCGGAGACCTCCGACTTCCTTACGAGCGTGGACGCGCTCATCGCGCATCTGCGCGCGCAGGGCATGGCGGAAAAGCTCCTCTACGTCTGCGGCACGCAGTCGATGAAGCGGCAGCTCACGCAGGCGGGACTGCGCCTGACGGACGACCGCGACGCGGCGGTGGACGCCCTGGTGATGGGCTTCGACACCGAGCTGACCTTTCAGAAGTTAGAGGACGCCTGCATTCTCCTGAACCGCGGCGCGGACTACCTTGCCACCAATCCCGACTGGGTCTGCCCGACGTGGTACGGCTTTGTGCCGGACTGCGGCAGCGTGTGCGAGATGCTTTTCCGCGCGACCGGACGGCGGCCCTATGTCATCGGCAAGCCGCGGCCCGATATGGCGCGCCTTGCGATGGCGCACGGCGGCTTTTCCGCAGAGGAGACGGTGCTGCTCGGCGACCGGCTCTACACCGACATTGCCTGCGGCGTGAACGCGGGTATCGACACGGTGCTCGTCCTCTCGGGCGAGACGAAGGAGGCAGACCTCGCCGGCAGCGCGGTGCAGCCGACATTTGTCCTCGGCAGCGTCGCGGACTATCTGAGCATTTTACAGGAATGAAAAAACGACCGCATGAGCGGTCGTTTTTTGCGCCTATTTCACCAGCAGCGGCTGGAGCTGCACGCCGCGCAGCGCCGCGTCGACGGTCGGCACGAGCTGTGAAAAGTCAGCGATGAGCGAGGTGGGCTTCCCCTGCGGGTCGTCCTGCCCGAAGGGAACGAAGTAATAGTTCTTCCGGTTGAGGAGCGCGGCGAGATTCGGCGCGCTCGCGCTCAGACCGTCGTTCGTCGCCAGCGCGACGACCACGGGCTTGCCGTTGCGCAGGTGGGATTTTGCCGCCATCGTCACCGGCCCGTCGGTGATGCCGTGGGCGAGCTTGGCAAGGGTGTTGCCCGTACAGGGCGCGATGACGAGGACATCGGCCAGGCTTTGCGGACCGAACGGCTCGGCCTCCACGATGGTGCGGATGGCGGGACGCCCCGCCGCGCGCTCCACGCGCGCGATGAGATCGTCGGCCAGCCCGAAGCGGGTGTCGTACCGCGCCGTGTTTTCGGAGAGAATGGGGACCATCTCAAAGCTCTCTGCCATTTCCTCAAAGAGCATCAAAATTTTCGGGTGATTGCAGAATGAGCCGCAGAGGGCAAATCCGATGCGTTCGGTTCTCATGCTTCTTCCTCCCATATTTTTTCCAAGGTCAGTTTGATGGCGCGCGCCGCGGTCTCCGGCGCAGCCCTGCCGGGAAGTCCCGGCGCAGCGATGCACTTCAGCCCGCGCGCTTCCGCCGCCGCACGGTCGAAGCCGGGCTGCGAGGCCAGCTCGAGCAGCACGCACTCGCGCGGCAGTTCGCGCAGCAGCTCCTCTGTGAGTACCATGTTCGGCACGGTGTTGAAGACGACGCGAAAGCTCCCGAGCCGTCCGGCGAGACGGTTCGTGCGGAGACCGCGGTAGCCGAAGGCGTCGATCCACGCGAGATCGTCCAGCCGCCGCGCGCTGACCGTGACCTCCGCGCCCAGCCCCCGCAGACGGTGGGCAAGCAGCTTGCCGATGCGCCCGAAGCCGATGACCAGACACGGCGTGCCGCAGAGCGTCACGTCCGTCGCGGCCATCGCCGCCTCGATGGCGCCCTCCGCCGTCGGCACGCCGTTGCGCACCGCCAGCTCCTCGCGCGAGAGGTAGTCGGTCAGCGTCAGGCCGAATTCCGCCGCAGCCTCGCGGTCGGCGGCCTTCACGCCGCCGGCGTAGAGGCGCTGCTCCGGACGCAGCAGCGCGAACAATCCGCACAGCGGCAGCGCCGCGGCGGTGCAGTTGAGATTTTTCCCGCGCGAGAGCGGCACGGGCAGCACGACGCGGTCGGCTTGCGCCGCTTCCTCCAACGCCGTGTCCTCCATGCCGAAGCCGCGCAGCCCCCACGTCCGCACTGGATGGCCGTCCTCCGCGAGCAGACGCGCGAGCAGCGCCATGCGCCGGTCCCCGCCGAGCACGGCGATCGTTTTTTCCATAGGCGTCCCCCTTTCCATTCCTCTTACTCTATGCGCACGGCGGGGGAAATTTGATTGCGAAACGCAAAAGAGTGTGGTATCATGGCAAAAAATCAAAGGAGACCCGTCTATGACACGTTATCCCTATCTGCTCTTCGACGCCGACAACACGCTCTTTGACTTCGACGAGGCGAACGTCAGCTCGTTTCGCGCGGTCTGTGCCTATGCGGGCCTTGCCTTTACGCCGGAGCTGTTTGCCTGCTTCGACCGCCGTAACAACGCCGCGTGGGCGCGCTTCGACCGCGGCGAGCTGACGAAGGACGAGACGCTGCGCATCCAGTTCCGCGAAATGTCCGAGGAGCTGGGCATCGAGCTGGACATCGAGGGCTGCAACCGCGTCCGTCTCGAGGTGCTTGGCCGTTCGACCGCGCTCGTGCCCCACGCGCTGGAGGTCGTGCGTGAGCTGAAGAAAACGCACCGCGTCTACCTCATCACCAACGCGGTCGAGTCCGTCCAGCGCGGGCGGCTGGGGCGCTCGGCGCTCGCACCGCTCATCGAGGAGGCGTTCATCTCCGAGACTGCGGGTGCGGCGAAGCCGTCCGTGGAATACTTTGACTATGTGTTCGCCCACATCGACGGCATCACGCGGGAAAATTGTCTGGTCATCGGCGATTCGCTCACGAGCGACATTCAGGGCGCAAACAACTACGGGCTTGCGTGCTGCTGGTTCAATCCGAAGAAAGCGCCGAAGCCGGAGAGTCTGCGCGTGGACTACGAGATCCGCGATCTGCGGGAGCTTTACGGCATTGTGAAATAAGAAAAGCGCCGGCTCCGTGCCGGCGCTTCTGCGTCATTTCTCTTTGCTCTTATCAAAATAATAGCGCGCGAAGTTCTTGTACTGTGCGGCGTAATACCTTGCCAGCCGGTACACGCGCGCGGGGGCGAGGTCGCCGCCGCACCAGAGCGTGTGCAGGGCTTTGTATTGCTTCATCTCCTCGCGCAGGGCGGGGGAGGTGACATACCTCGTCAGGATGCCGCGCGGGACGTTGGACCACAGCGCGGTCGTTTCGTTGTAGATGCACTTCCCACGGCGGCCGTAGACCACGTCCTCGGTGAGCAGCTTCATCATGTTGATGCCCGCCGCGCGGCAGAAGAAGCTCGAACGACCCAGCCGCGGGTTGATCTCAAAGAGCACATAGCGCCCGGTGCGGCTGTCGTACTTCATGTCGATGTTGGAGAAGCCGACGTAGCCGATGGCCTGCAAAAACCGCTGCATTTTATCGTAGAGCAGCGTGTCGCCGCGCGAGAGGATGGCGGCGTAGTTGCCGACGCTCTTGGGGTCGTAGTATTCGAGCACCGGCTGGCCGAGGCACATCGCGCGCACCGTTCCGTCCGTGTCGGAGTAGCTGTTGAGCACGCGCATGGCGTCGTCCCCGCCGGGGATAAACTCCTGAAGGATGAGCTTGCCGCGATAGTCGGAGCCGTTCATGCTGCGCACCATCGTGAGGTATTCCTCCCTGGTGTCGAAGAAAAAGACCTTCTTCTGCCCCTCAAAGTGGCAGCGCAGGTAGTCGAGCGCGTTGGAGTTTTCCGGCTTGACGACGATGGGGAAGTCAAACGGCAGACGGTCGGCGACCTCGATGCGCTCGTCGGACGCGGCGATGACGGTCTTGGGATAGTCCAGACCGTACTGCTCGCAGAGCGCGTAGAACCGATCCTTGGTGTCGAAGGCCTCGAGCAGCTGCTCGGGGATGAAGCGGTTCGCGATCAGTCCCTCGAAGTGGTCATAATGGCGGCAGAGCAGACCGGTATAATAGTCCGAGCAGGGGATGACGAGCAGCTTTTCGCAGTCCTTGGAGCACTCGCGCAGTACGCCGAGCAGCGCGTCGGGAAAGACCTCCTCGCGTTCAAAGCCGGCGATGATGCGGCAGTCAAAAAGACGCGAGTGCCGCGTGGGAATGAGCTGCGCGGTGCACACGAGCAGCGGCGTGACCTCGGGGTACGCCTCGCGGAAGAGACGCGCCGTGCCGTAGGCGTTCTCGTCGCTGCCGAGAATGATGGGCAGAAAGTCCTTTTTCTTCATGCCTTCGCTTCCTTTTCGTCATATTCTGCCAGATATTTGAGGGTCAGCTCCACGTCGCTCGGGAAGGGGACGAACTCCCTGCCGCGCTTCATGGTCGTCTCCTCGCCCTTGCCTGTGAGCAGGATGACGTGCGGCTCGGGATGGTCGAGAATGGCGCGGCGGATACATTCGGCGCGGTCCTCGCAGACGAGGTGCGGGCATTTGACGTGCTTTTCGATGTCGGCGGCGATCTGCGAGAACGGCTCCTCGCCGGAGTCCTCCTCCGTGATGTAAACGAAGGCGCAGTTCTCGCCGCTCAGCTCGCCGAGGTCGCGGCGGCGCTGGAGCGCGTGCGAGCCGGGACAGCCGAACACGGAGATCATTTCCTTACCGGGGTATTCTACCCTTGTCGAGCGGTAGAGCGCGTCGAAGCTCATGCGGTTGTGCGCGTAGTCCACGATGACAGTCACCCTTTTGTCACGGCTTTCGTAGACCTGCATCCGTCCGTTCGCCCGCGCCTTGCGCAGACCCGAGCGGACAAATTCCTCCGGCACGCCGAGCGCCATGGAGATCGCCATTGCGGCGAGCGCGTTGGAGACATTGAACAGACCCGGCATCGTGATGGAAAATTCACCGTTGTACTTCGGCGAGCGCACGGTGAAATACAGTCCGTCGGTGTGCTTTTCGACCCGTTCGCAAAAGACCGTGTCGCTTGCGTGGCTGCCGAAGGTGATGAGTTCGCAGCCGCCCGACCTCGCGTGGACGACGGTCTCCGCGGCGTGGTCGGCGTCGGTGTTGACGCAGCCGACGCGGCAGCTGTCGAAGAGCTTCAGCTTCGAGGCGTAGTAATCCGCGAAATCCGGGTGCTCGATGGGACTGATGTGGTCGGTGCCGATGTTCAAGAACGCGCCCACGTCAAAGGTCATGCCGCGCACGCGCCCGACCTTGAGCGCCTGCGAGGAGACCTCCATCACCAGATGGGAAATGCCGGAATCGTATGCGTTCTGAAAATGCTGATAGAGCTCCAGCACCTCGGGCGTCGTGATGTGCGACTCCTCGGTGATGACGCCGTCATAATTGTCGATGGAGGAGAGAATGGCGCATGGGGGCTTGCCCTCGCTCGTGAGCCAGTCATTGAGGATGGAGCGGACGTAGTAGGCGGTCGTGCTCTTGCCCTTGGTGCCCGTGATGCCGACGCTCGTGAGCTTGTCGGTCACATGATCGTAGAAGAGTTGGCCGAGTACGACCATCGCATAGCGGATGTCGCTCACAAGCAGCTGCGGCGCGTCCACGGGGTAGGGCTTTTCGGCGACATAGGCGGCCGAGCCCTGTGCGAGCGCCGCAGAGAGGTACTCCGCTTTGAAGTGTGCGCCCTTGCAGAGAAACAGCGAGGTGCCGTGCAGGCTGCGCGTGTCGTAGCTCAGACAGTCGATGACGGCATTCTCCGCAGCGGGCGTCAGTGTACTTGCGGTCAGAAGCCCGGCGCGCGTGAGCGCGTCGGCATATTCCTTTAAGGTGTGTTTGGGATTCATCTCTTCGCTCCTTTGGCAGTCGATGAAATGGCGGGTCTCATAATAAATATATAGTATAGCACGCGTCGCTTTTCCTGACAAGAAAAAACACTGGAAGACATTGCATTTGCATTCTGCCCGCCTGCGCGGTATCATAGACGGCGTCCTTGATCAAGACGAAACTACCGATAAGGAGGCTCACGCGCTATGAATTGTGCTGCTCTGCTTGCGCTGCTGTGCCAGATGCTCGGCGTCGGCTGCAACGGCTAAAGCCGTCAAATATTCGGAGGGAGGAGGGCTTTGCCCGCCTCTCTCCTGCTATTTTTAGCAGTTATGACGGATATAAGCGACTCCGATTGTGCCGTTTGACCGAAAAACGAAAAATACAAAATTAAGACTTGCAAAAGCTCCGGCGGCGTGCTAAGATACGACCTGTTCGCAAAAAGCGGACGGCTTTCCGACAACGGCTTTCCTTCCTCCGTCGCGAGTGAAGAAAAATTGCAAAAGCACAAAAAAAGTGTTGACAAGGCCGGAAAGTTGTGGTAACCTAAGATTCGTTCCGCGGTTGGAGCGTGTACCTTGTAAATTAAACAACGAAGAACAAAGAAGCACCAGATATGAGGTGTCTGAAAAGACATCGAGCTTGCCGGAAGCCGGTTTAGTCAATTACGGCGGAAGGCAAGGATAAAAAGTTTTGCAAGCTATGACAAATAGCTCGATAAAGGTTTGAGCAGCGAGAGCTGTTTAGATACCATTTTATTGAGAGTTTGATCCTGGCTCAGGACGAACGCTGGCGGCGTGCTTAAC
>Ga0256404_1004012_pt1 | contig 28621 bp, 28 predicted proteins | sample RumenRJG_01DNA_FD_185990 | JGI IMG/M metagenome (GOLD analysis project Ga0256404, IMG submission 185990) | Bovine rumen microbial communities from Lethbridge, Alberta, Canada - RJG_01 | ecosystem: Host-associated > Mammals > Digestive system > Stomach > Rumen | place: Canada: Alberta | collected...
AAGAATCCAGGTATTGTTTCTGTTAGGAATGTTGTAGCCTTTTCTGTAATTGTTTCTAAGGCTGTTGGTATTGTTTCAGTAAAGAATTTTTTAATGCTCTTCCATAAACCTTTAAAGAATCCAGGTACTGTCTCAGTAAAGAATGTTTTAAGACTACCAGCTATATAACCTAATGCATATGGTACATCTTCAGTAAAGAACTGTACTACTCCATCAATCAAATTACCAAAGAATCCAGGTACTGTCTTTGTAAAGAATGTTGTAATACTACCAGCTATATTACTTATTGTTTGAGGTACAGTTTCAGTAAAGAATGTTTTAATTCCTTCCCATAGATCACTAAAGAATCCAGGTACTTTTTCTGTAAAGAATGTACTTATTCCAGTTCCTATGTTACTTATTGTATTAGGAATTGTTTCAGTAAAGAACTGTCCTATTCCATCAACTAATTTACCAAAGTTTTCAGGTATTGTTTCAGTAAAGAAAGGTTTAAGTGTATTATCCCATGCATCATGCAACCATTCACTTATATCACTACCTTTAAATATAGCAGAAACTCCGCCAACACCTGCACCAACAGCTGCACCAACAGCTGTACCTACACCAGGAACTATAGAACCTATTGCGGCACCAGTAGCAGCACCTGCTCCTACCATTCCTATCTTTGTACCACCAGACCAATTCTTTTGTTCTTTAATTTCTTCATTTGTTTCTTTACTAGCATCATATAAGTCCTTAATACCATCACCTATGCCAGCTATACCTCCAACTATGCCTGCTATAGATGATGCACCAGCAACAGCTACACCACCAACTGTTGTAGCACCAGAACCCATAAAGGTACCAAATTTAGCTAAACCACCCAGTACACCAGATCCACCCATCATATAAGATCTTAGGACTGTACCATCAGCAGTTTCAGCAGCAGCTAAACTACCTGTTTTACCTAATATTTTTGATAGTACTGATGCTTTTGCTGCTTTGCCGCCTGCTGCTCCTACTGTAGCCAATTCTGTACTAGTTGCAGTTGCAGCTGTACCCATTCCACCTAATGTTTTAGTTATTCCTCCAAGCTTACTTAGTAATTGTAATTGGAATACTAATTGTCCAATGCCTGCAGCTGATGATGCTGCCCAACTTGCTATCTTAATTGCAACTAAACCCTCTAAGAATACTTTTACTGCAGTTGGATGCTTTACACAGAAGTCAACAAGTTTGCTTACTAAGTCAACAAATACTTTAAATGAGTCCCATACAAATCCAGCTATTTCTTTTAAGAACTTAACTATTGCATCTTTATTCTCACTTAGCCATTTTGCTAATTCTCCAAGCTTTTCATTTAACCAAGGAAGAAACTCTTCTTTTAAGAATACGCCTAGTGCACTTGCTAAGTCTGATATTATAGGAATTAATGCTTTTATTACTTTTCCTATTTTATTTAGTATTTCAAGAACTGTACCTATTACTCCATCCTCAGGATTTGCAGATTCTTTACCTGTTACCACATTAAAGAAGTGTTTAAGTTTTTCTGTCCATTCTTCAATTAATTCAGGTTTATTATCTTGTAGATACTTTGTCCATGCTTTTACTTTTTCTATAGCTTTATCAAAAGCTTCTACTATTTTTTCTCCTACTAGTTTAACTATAGGTGATAGTACTTCATCATAAAAGTTTCTTAATACTGGTATTAACACTCCACTAAATGCTACAGCTAAATCTGTTACAGCAGAAGTAAACTCTAAGAATTTTGTTATTATTTTTCCTATGTTTATATCATCAAGGAATTTTATACCTATTTCTATAACAAATGTTCCCCAGCTACTTATTAGTGTCTTTATATTTTTCCATATATTTTTTAAACTTTGCTTTATGCTTTTCCAATCAAATCCAAGGTCAATTATATCTCTACCAGTTATTTTCTTTGCATATTTAACAAAGTTATCCCATGCAGTTTTTAATGCTTCTTGCATTTTTTCTTGCATCTTATCTGCAAAACTTTTAGAAGCCTCTGCTGCTAGTTTATTTAAGTCACCAAGCATTGATGTCATTAATTTTTTATAATCAAATCCATCAGAACCAGAGCCAGAACCTGATCCTTTACTGCTAGAAGATGATGTAACATTGTTTACTCTATCAAAACTTTGTAAACTACCTTTTGCTTTTTTAGACTTTTTATCTATCTTATCAAGATTATCTTTAGTTTTATCAAGACCATCATTTAAACCACTAACTGCATCTGTACCTTCATTGATGTCAGTTGTCATTGATACATCAATACCAAAGAATGCAAATATTTTACTAACAGCTGACTCTATTGTTTTAAGTAAAGGTACTATAAATATAGCAAGTTTACTTATTGCTTTAGTTAAACCTGTACCTATTGTTGTTACTAAACTATTAGCTGTTTGTTTCATTATCTGCATACGCCCAGTAACTGTATCAAGTGCTTTTGCAAAATTTGTTATATCATAGTTCTTTGTAAACTGGTCTATTAATGCTGCATATCTAACATATACACGAGCCTCTTCATTTAAACTACTAAAGTCTGTTGCTATATTAGCAAACTCTCCACCTTGAGCTTTTAATGATGCTAGGAAACTATCCATCTGTGCATCTCTAACAGAAAGTCCCAAGTCATCAATTGCTTGTGTCATTCCTTTCATACCTGATACAAGCTTATTCATTACTACTAATGTATCTCCACCTGCAGCACCCATAAATGCTAAATAACGAGACATCATTAGTAAGTTTTCAGAACCTACTGCTGTATCCTTTGCAGTCATACCAAGTCCATAAAGAACACCAGTTAGCTCATTGATATCACCTATAAGTCCTTTAGCACTTATACCAAAAGCGTACTCCATTGAGTTTGCCCAATTAAGTACTTCTTTTGTTACACCACTACCTGCAATGTTCTTTAAAGAATATACAGATGCCATAAGGTTTTCAGCTTTTTTAACCATTTGATTATTAAACAGTGTATCAAAAGCTCCCTTAAGTAACATTATTTTACTTCTTAGCTCAGTTGCTGTTCCTGCAAGTATGTTAAATGATCCATTTAGCCTGGTACTATCACCAGCTGTGCTTCGTACTCTATTTGATAAGCTACCAAATAAACTAACTATTGCCTTAGCACCTGTTGTTATTCTACCAACAAATTTACCTATTGTACTAAATACTTTATTTATAAGATTAATTCCATTTCTTATAATGCTAACTATTTTATTTACTGCATTATTTACTCCATCAGCTATTTTCTTAATAATTCCTAAAGTGTTATTAACTCTATCTCTAGCTGCTTTAACTGCATCTTCCTGTGCCTTCTTTTCTGCCTCAGCTGCTCTCTGAGCTTCCTCAGCTGCTTTAGCCTCTGCCTGTCTCTTAAGTTTAAGTATCTCAATATATTCTTTACTTTCACCAGCAAGCTGTTTCATTTTATTAGCTTGTTGGTCATAATATGCAGCCTGGTCACTAAAGCTCATTTTTTGACCACTAAGTGCTTCTTGTGTAGAAACATAATTCTTTGTTTCTTCCATTAAACTTTTGATTGCTTCTTGTTGAGCCCTAGCTTGTTCTGCAGCTGCTCTAGCCTGATCTTTAGCATTTCTCTCAGCCTCTTGAGTTGCTTGTCTCTGTCTTTCCTTTGCTATATCCTGTGCTTTAGACTGTCCATCTATTTTAGTTCTAAGCTTATCTACTTCATTAGCATAAGCATCCAATAAACTACGAGCTCTATCAATGTCACCACTATAGAATGCAGTTTTAATTGTATTGCTCATAGCACTTAATCTAGTGCTTATCTTATTTATATTGATTCCAAACTCCTGTGCCTGCTTGTTTAATTTAGCTATGGTCTCTTCCTGACTACTTAAATCACCAAGTATTTCATTGCGACCAGATGCTTTAAGTCCCATAAACTCTGACCTAAACTGTCCACTTAAGTTAGCATTAGCTTTAACTACAGGTGTTACAGGGATTTCTAGGTTATGCTTAGCAAATTCAGACTTATACTTATTTATAATCCTTTCTGCATTATATATTACTGACTTATTGTTAATTATCTCTGTAACATATCTTTCAGATATTGCCTTCTTATCATCTTTACTTGCACCAGCCATTAAACTATTTCTAGTATTCTCAAGTGCTTTAATATTAGCCTGAGCCTGTGCAATTTTATTATATTGCTCTAAGTATTTTACTTTGTCTCTTTCATAATTAGCCTGAGCCTGTGCTGTTTCAGCCTGACGCCTACTTTCACTATTTATTGCCTTTTGCAATGCATCTATTTTAGCTAAGTCCTCTATATCCTTATCAGATACTATGTTTATATTATAGCCCTTAAACTCTGATATTAATTGCTCGAAGCCTTTTCTTAACTGATCTAACTTTTCTTTGTCTGCGCTACCTTCCAGTAAATTGACCTTATATCCGCTTTCAAGTACAGACTTAACTTCTCCAAGCAGTTCCCCACTTATACCAGTGTCAATCATTTTTGACATAGATGCAGGGTCACTTAAGTCACTAAACAACTTATTCTGTTCATTCTTTAATGTCTCTAAACTATCTATGGCTGCATTTATACGACTCTTATAGTTAGTAAGTGCTGTAAAGTCTTCTGTCCTATTAGGATCTAATTGTGTAGCAGTCATATCAGTTAATTTAGTATTGCCTAAACTTTGTAACTGATTTTTAAAATATGCTATATCTTCCCCATATTTTTTAACCTTACCACTAAAATCTTGTCCTAATATACCTTGCTTCTGTTCATTATTTAATACTATGTCTGTCTCTACTAATTTATTAAGCTCTTCAGCGTAATTACGAATGGAATTAGTTGCTTTAGTTGATGCTTCACTTACTTTAGTTACTGATTCAGCTGTTTTATTTACTGACTCAGCTGTTTTGTCACTAAAAAATTCATCATCAGCACCTAAACCTGACTGTAAATCCTTAAGCTTTGATGATGTCATCTTATTCCATTCTATATTATCACCATATAATGATCTAGTCATGGGACTACCTATGGTTTCATATAATTCTTGATTAGACTGTCCACCTTTTAAAAGGTTCTGTGCATCATTAAATAATTCTACATAGCCTTTAATTTTTTTACCCACTGCATCATCTAACTGCTTGATATAAATATTAATGCTCTCTATATCTTCAGCTGCATCAGGATAGTCACTTAAGTACTGCCTATCACTTATTCCTTTATATCCAAAGTCACGTGCCTGTTCATCATAATCTGATAATTCTTTATGCTTTGACTCTTGTATAGGTGCTACATCTGTTCTATCTACTACAAATCCTAATGCTTTTTCTGTTTCATTTCTCTTTTTGCCAAACTCTGTTAGTCTACCCATGGCATACTCAATTTTATTAACTTGATCAACAAAATTATCTGCCCAGCTACTTAAATCAGGTGCAAGTCTACTTACATCAATCTTTAGCATATCATCCTTAAACAATGCTCTAAGATCATTTAACTGCTCCTTTAAATAGCCAGTTGTTCCATCATCAAGTTTAAACTCTCTTTGGAAAGCAGTATTCATTGCCTTAAGATTTTCAGTTATAACAGGACTTAAGTCACTTAAAGTCTTATCAAGTTCCTTAATCTTATTCACAAAGCCTTCTACTTGACCCTTATCATTAATGTCTATGTCCTTACCTAATTTATTAAGTCCTTGAGCATCAGATAAAAGTTTATTTAACTGTTCTCTTAGGTCAACAGCACTTCTACCCATTGCCTCAGTATCTCCTATTACAGACTGAGCTGCATTATTAAACACCTTAGTATAAGCATTAAGATCATTTGTTGTCTTATTAAGTACTTTACTCATTTGCTCTAGACTAGCCATAATTATTCCCCTTTCTTGTTATTTATTATTTTACTAAGTTCATTAACTATTAATAAACTGTTATCTTCTTCTTGATTTTGTGTTAAATTAACTTTAGGAGGTTCTTTCTGTAATTTACCCCAGACTGCCCCACCAATCATAGCTGCTAGTGTGTGATAATTACTAAGCTCTCTATTTGTTTCATTTTGCATCTTAACACATATGCTATTAAACACACTGTACATCTCTTTAGTATTCATTGACCAAAACTCACTATAACTAAGTCCTACACTCATCAATTGCATGTTAAAGTGCATATATAATTCTGTTAAACTGCTATACTTAGTTATATCTACTGTATCTTCACTATTTTCATCTATTTCATTATTACTTCCATAACCTAGCAACTTTTCTTTTATCTCCAATAAACCACTTAACAGTGTATTATCAGGTATTGATAAGTAATCTTCTATTATTTTACATGCTAACTCATCATCACATTTGCCATTTCCTAGCTTAACTAATTCTATTAAGTTACTAAAACTAATGTCATTAAAAAAGTTTAGTATGTTTGCTCCAGTACTATCCTCATATTCTTTAATGTCCTTTAAATTAAAGTTTCTAACCAACATCTTATCACCCATAAAAAAAAAAGAGGTGGAAATGCTATCAATCACTTTCACCTCTTCCCCCTTTCAAACATTTATATTAAACATTTGTCATTTCAATTATGTTACTATGTTCTGTCTCATTTTCATCTGACTTTTCAATTACGTTATTATGTTCTGTCTCATTTTCATCTGACTTTTCTAATCCACTAAAGTCAATTCCTTGCTTAGCTTTTTCCATAAATTCTTTCTTAATGTCTTCTACACTTAATCCACAAGACTTAAGAATCTTTAAGTCTGCATCAAGTTCATCAATCAAATCGAAGAATGCTGTAATAATTGAGTTATCAGGGTCAGCTGCTAAGTAGGCATCTAATTTCTTATAAGCCTCTTCATATTCATCAGTTTCATTTCCTTCATTATCAAACTTAGGAAATGTATTACCAAGTCTTATAATATTAGCTATCTTGTTTACTTCCATATTACCAATGTCAAGTAAATCCATAACTCCTTTACCTGTTTGTTTCTCATATCTAGCAATCCTGCTAGTAAAAAATCTTGTTGTTAACTTTCTAGACATTGCCTTAATCCTCCTATTCATTTTAAATAAAAATTGTTTGTATAGAGGAGATAAACTAAGTATCTCCTCTATACTTAGTGTCTAATTAAAACCATCATGCACCTGTTTTGTCATCAAAGTCAGGTGTAACTGCACCTGTGATCTTAAGAGAAGTGTTTACCTGTACAAGACCACCTACAGAAATACCTGTCAACTTAATTGACTTAACGTTGGCCTTACCCTGCAAACCAAGTACAGGAGCCTTAGACATATCAACAGGAAGTGCCCTTACAGACAAACCAAAGAACAACTCTTTGTTTGCCTCTTTGTAATCATACATTGTCTTATACTCATCACTTGTAAGGTTCTGAGTAATCTCCAAGCTACCATTGTCATCAAATCCGTTGACATTCTCTTTAGCCAAACTATCAATACATGTAGTATCAATCTCTTCAGCCTCTCCACCAATGTCACCAATCTGTGTGATACGTCCAACCTTGTGATCCTTAAGAGTTGCTAACTCTTCTGCCAGGTACAACTTTACGTTGTCCTTCATTACTGCGATTCCAGCCATACTAATTACCTCGCTTTCATACTCATTTTAATAGTTACATTGTAAATATATATTTTAAATCAATTGTACTTTTACATACAATGATGTTAAAATCATTTTTTCCTATAGGTATTGCTCTAGGTCCAATATGTTGTGCACTTATAAATCCAATGCCATCCACATTTGATGCTTCGTTTTCTATTCTTTCAACAAATGATGTTAAATAATTAAGTGCTGTTTTTAAACCTTCCTCACTTTGTTCAGAGTTTACTTGTACCTGTATTTTAATACAATTATATATGTCATCACCACTTAAATCCTCTACGTCATTTGATGATTCATATAAGTATATTCCTACATCACCTTGTTTATCTTCTCTCATTGTCTGGAAGAAAACATTTTCATACTCTGTACCAAGCTTTTCCTTAACTGCATCATAAACTAACATTAAGTCTCTATTCATTTAAACCACCTAACTTCCATAATGACTATATTCTATTAATAATGGATTAATACTTATTTTAACACTGACATCATTTGTCCCTAAATGTTCAACCCATACTTGTCTATCTGGAAATACTTCTTGTACTGCTATCTCTAAGAACTTAGCTCGTCCACCACAATTTCTATCCCCATGTATTGGATGTGCTATTTCCATATTTTCATGCACATATGTTGCATAAGGTGCTGTAAAACTAATTACTATATATGTACCAAAATCTAATAAAATACCACTCTTACGAAGTATTCCTGTTTTCATAGGACATAACTCAACTGCTCTACCTAGTATTGTTTTTCCTAATGCAAGCAGTTCAATATGTAATCCCTGTATTCCTACTTTACTCAATAAACTAGAAAATCTTTTATAATCTCTTATCCAATTTCTAGCTGTATTTATATCTTTTATTATACTGTCACTTACTTTATATACCTGTCTTAATCCTCTATCACTAAAGTCAAAATCTCCAAGTTTATCAAATTTTTTATATTTGTTTATATCTTTTAGTATAGTTATTAAATCAAGTCTATTTTTTAAATCAATTGCTTCAGTATAGTTTACACTATCTGTCTTTGCTATATTTTCTAGCTGTTTTATTATATCATTAAAAGACACATCATTTGTATTAAAAGTTTGTTGTACAAACTTCAAATAGTCATCTAAGGGTCTTGTTGTATTCTTTGTTATTTTACCAATGTTATTAGCCATTTTATTCAACTCCTGCTATACAGAAATGGAAGTTACCAAATACATCTTTATTGCTATCTACATAGACTACTAGTCTATCATCTATTTTATCTCCTTCTTTAACTTCAAAAGGAATGTGATACTCTTTACTATACTTTGTTTTTACACTACTATTAGTTGCCTCAAAATTTATTCCACCTGATACTTCTCTAACATTTATCTGTCTAGCTTCTTTATATACTGTATTACCAAAGCTATCTAATTTTTCTTGTTTTTCCTTATACATTACCTTGTCATAATAGTTATCCCACATAGGAGTGTCACCTCTTGTTCTTGCTATTGGGTTGGTTATTTATATATCAGTTATATGTATATAAATAGTCCAACCCAATTAATTTTATATGTTTATTATCTAAACATCCTCTGTTTTAGGATCTTTATCAATTGCTATATTGATTTTGTCATAAATCTTCTCAATGCCATTATCTATATCTTCAAGATGACGATTAACTTGCTCTGACATAAACCTGTTATTCTCTGACAATTTAGCATTTAAACTGTTGGTTTCAACTATTGTGTCAGTTACTCTATTAAGTGCCTCTGATAATTTCTCATTTGCACCAATTAATGATTGTTCTCTTTCCTTAGTGTCATTAGTAGCTCTTTCTATATATTTAGCAATAAACCAACAAAAGCCAAGTACAAGAGCTATAGGAAATCCAACTGTACTAATAAGATCAGCCCATTCCATAATATGCACCACCTTTCATAAATTTTTAATATACATGTTTTATAAAGTATTCATCAAAAATACTTTTGTATATACCACAATCAACCTTTGTATTATTCCTATCAGCAAATGTTATACTTGCATTTTTTATTTTGTAGTCCTTAACTCCAAGTTCCTGTAATTTTAATTCTTGTTTACTACTGTTTCTTCTGCTCTTAAGCATTTGACAGATTAAACCAAGTTTTACATCATCAGGACACTCTTTTTTATTAAGGTTTATAATTCTAGGCCAATTTAATTTACTACTAGGATTATATTTAACCCCAAGATAAGGAAGTTTATCGACAAGCCTAGTACCTTTTATAAGTAGTTTTTCTTTAGAATCAGTGCTGAGCTTATTCCACTCTATGCTATCTTCACTATCATCATCTAAATTGTTACTTACTAAATTGTCAGCTTCTTCAACTGTTAAGTAACTATTAACATCTACTTCAAGTATCACAGCTTTAACCTCCTTTTATTTTTTTTATTTACATAGGATAGCTGTTAAACTATCCTATGTATATTTAATTATTCAGCGTCTGTAATTACTTCATAAGTATCAGTTTTTCCATTCTGTGTTACTGATACTGATACAGGTTTAAATCCAGAATCCCAAGCTGCTTTACCCACTCTTTCTCCTTCACTAGCAAACAAACCTACTCTATAATAATTATGAGTATCAATTACGTTGTCTGTAAATGAGATTGTATTACCTTCTATTGTAGAAGGTTTCATACCAACTTCTTCACCAGTAGCTGAGAAGTCATAAATGTCATGCTTAATAAATTGTACTGTATCGAAGTTTTTACTAAATGTAATTACTACATCAGCGCTTCCAGTGTATGTCCAACCAGAATGTACACAGTCTAATAATATATCGCCATCACCGTTGATATAGCTTTTTATTACATTTTTACCCTCAACTGAGTATCTAATATATACTGTGGCATCATCAGTTACCTTATCTGTCTCTCCAGCTGTTATATCGAAGTAATCAAATACATGTCCTTTGTGTACAGGAATATCTAAACTGTCAAGCCATTCAGTAATATCAGAATTAATTGGCACTGTAGTGGATGCAATAACAGAATTGTCAATTTCATCCACTACAGTTATTTTAACATCAGTTGAGGGTACTATTCCCCCACTTTAATGCTACACTTAGATGCACAATAAGGGTCAACCATAAATGGTACACATGCCATCTCAACTCCGCCCTTACGAACAAATACAGCCTCACCAGACTCCATATTTCCAAGCTTAGGACGAACAATATCAAAGATTTGTCCATCATTAGGAATTGCAACTCTAATACCATTATTCTCTGCAAATACACAGAAGATAAATGGAATTGCTCCACCAGTAGTCATGTCAGCAGGGAAATAATCATCCTCTAAACCAACAATAGGCATACCCATAAATGACTGATATTTCTTGTCATTCACTTCAATTGCCTGGATACCTCTCTGTCTGTAAGACTCAAAAGTCTGTAAGAATGGCTTACCAGTCTTACGTGTAGTGATTACACAAGATACTGCTCCATCAAGTTTAGCGATTGTCTCATTAAAGTACTGCTCAACTTCCATCACATTGTCATTTGTTAATGCAGGAATTGTCTTAACAGCATTAACCTGTCCAGCATGTTTATTAAAATAAACTGCTAAACCATCAAACTGCTTAGTATTAGTTGTAGCATTACCAGAGATAAAATACTTACAGAAGCTATTAGTAATACTATTAACCTTCTGAGAAATCTGCTGGTCTGTCCAGTTATCAATAGCATTTGCCATATTGCTAAATGCACGAGAGAACAGTCTATCAGTTTCAAGCTCTCCACCTAACATCTTAAGACCTAATGTTACAGGAATAGGAGTGTTGTTAGATACATCATATTCCTCACCAATGTTTCTAAAGTCAGCTGCATCAGGCTTATCATAAGTAATTACAGTAGCCTGTATATTACCAATGCTAGATCCCATACCAATGTTTACAAACTGTAACAGATTAAACAACTCGTTGTGTACTAAGTAGTTATTGATTGCTACCTGATTTACAGGTGTTGGAGCACAACCACCAAATGCTCCATGTGCGATGTCTTTTAAAAGTGCCATATGTATTACCTACCTTTCATGTTTTTGTTTTATTCTTCCATAAGCTTAAAAGCTTGACTAAAAGAACTTAAGTTACTGTTAGATTGTTTATCCACAGGAGAGAAACCTTCATTAAGAGGATTACTTTCTTTTTCTACATCTTTAAAGAATGTAGGTTCAGAAGACTTAAGCTTATCCAATGCTTCTTTAACACCAGTTACTTTTCCATCTGCATCAACCTTAATACCACTCATGTCAAGTACTTTTCTAAATGTTTCATCAGAAACTGCTAACTTGTAGTTCTTTAATTCATCATTGATACTATCATTTATCATACGCTGATTCTTTTCATCAACATACTTATCATTAAGTACCTTAATAGCAGCCAAGACTTCATCATTCTTAATTTTATCAAAATTAATTTTACCAGATGTAGAGTCAAACCAGCCTTCCTCAAATATTGCCATGTTATTCACCTCTTTTTTTCCTGTAGAATCCTTAATCTCATTTTCTGTTTCTTTTTGTTCTGATGTTTTATCACCAGTTTTTTCTTTGTTACTAATTGTTTCTTCAGAACCAACATTTTTATCTTTTGTTGATTCATCTTTTTGTTCCTTGTATTCTTTACCTTTAATATACTCTGACTTATCAACATTGTCCGAATCACTCATATCAATGTCAATGTCTTCATCAAGCTTAGAACCAAGCAACGCTTTAAGCAAGTCCATCGCTTTCATTACATGTACCTCCTATTTGTTCCTTTGCTATTCTTTCAAATTCAGCTTGTGCATCCTCAGAAGAATAACCCCAGAACTTATTTAACAATGTTTCCTTACTAAACAATTTCATTTTATCTAGCGTCTCGCAGATTTCAGAAATTTGTTTTGTGTCATCAACACGTCCAATATTAAAGTTGATATTAATATCTTCAATGTTGACATCTATATTGTTAAGTCTGCATAACATATACAAACTTCTTGCAATATCATACCACAGGTCATTAAGGTCACGTACACCTCTATCAATAGCGCCCTTAATTAAATTATTTAATGACTCTTCTGATATATTACCTTTATACTCTCCACTAAGGAATGTTTTACCCATTTCAGTTAAGCTGTAAAATTCTTCCAATAAGTCATCTCTTATTATTTTACTGTTTTCTAACTTACCATCCCATGTTAAATACTCAGGTTTATTATCATCTAGTCCTTTATTTATAATGTACTTATTATCTATAACCTTGAGATAATACTCACCAGTATTTTCATTAGTTCCCATTAACTGTTGACTAACTAACATTAAAGGTTTACCATGATTATCTACTACGTAATTTTCAGTACTTAGTCTGTTTTCTATTGCAAATACTATAGGAGCTATAGGTTGTAAAGCGCTTGTACCATAAACACCTTGTGTCTTAGTTACATTAACACTTAAACATTGTACTGTCTCACAATCATCAATACCTGTCCAATAGTATCTTCCTTTACGAGGAATCCATCTATCCTTGTACTTATATCTAACAGGCTTGCCAAGTGTACCTCTTAAATTGTCTCCGTTATATTCAAATACTCGTTCATAATCAAAACCTTTACAGCTTATCAGTATTCTTATATGACTAGGAGTATAATCAACACCGTACATACTCTTTCTAGTATCATATAAAATTTCATGTAGAACATATCCTACAACCTTTGTTTTATCAGAAATGTCAATGACTTTATATGCATATCTAGGAGAAAAAGCACTTACACCAAACCTACCTGTTTTTATATAACTGTCTCCATATATTTCTGCAAGTTTAACTGCTTCTCTTACATCTTTAAGCCAATGTGTTCTATCTACTAATCTACGTACTTCTTTATCTCTCTCTAAGTCTCCTGTTGTAATTATTGCCTCATTACCAAACATTAAACTATCCAACTTATTTATTACTGTTTCGAACTTAAATGTTGGAAGTACCTTATAATTTATTGGTTGTGGTTGACCATCAACCATTGCAACTAATAATTTATTCTTAGCATAATCACCATTGTATAGCTTCATGCTATATCCATATTTAATGTTTCTAGACTGCACATTATAAGAAGGAAATATACAACCCTCTCTCAAGTTGCCAAAGTCAGTATCATAATTAGCATTGTTACTTGAGTAATTATAAATGTTGTTCAATTTTTACACCTCCTTATCAATTATCTACATATAATATATCAATATAATATGCATATCTTGTACTGTCTATAAAATGATTATTCTTATCAGGTAACTTTGTAGTCACTTCATCATTCTTGTCTAAAACATATTCATACTCTGTAAACTCTTTATATGTTTTAGGAGTTAAGTCAGGGGAAATAAAAATACCATTCATACCCTGCAACCACTTAATGCCAGCTCTTATACTGCCAGTGCTACCACCTTTATCAACAGGTACTACATTAACTCCTTTTTGACTTAACTCATTATTTAATAATGGATTAGCACTATCAGCATAAACAGGAAAATTATGTTTATTACGCTTCTTTATTTCAAATGCTATGTCATCTACTGACATTTTAGGCTTACCAAATTCATCTAAACAATACAAATACTTGTTTTTCTTATCATAATACCAATGTACATAAGCATTAGTATCTGGTCCACCATATCCCCAGTCATAGCCTCTATTTACTTCAGTTATGTTTAACTTACTTACATCACCATCCCACTCGTGTACATTTGTAAATACACTAGCATCTGTAGGAACTACATGACCTAAATAAGCCCACTCATAATAACGAGGATTTTCCTTTTCTGCTTTCTTAGCCTCACCTACAAATATAGATCCTAACCAATTATAATGACCTGATTCTATTACATCCAAATATGTACTATGATGTACTACTTGTATGTTAGTCTCTACTACACCAGGTTCAACCTCAAAATCATACTCGCTATAAACTACATTTTTATCTTTTTTAATTACTCTATCAGTGATTACATTATATTTCTTATTAAGCCAACTGCTTGATGACATTGGAGGGTTATAAGTATAAATGATGCATTTATCACCCTCACCACGAGCAAGTGTTTGTAATAAATCGTTTACTTCTTTTTCAGTAGGGAAGTTAAAAACTTCTTCAAGCCATATATATCTAAATCCACCCCGTCTACTACGCATAGAACGAAGTGTTTCAGGATTATCACAACCTGTAAACTTGATACTTACGTCTGTTTCTCTACCAAAATCATCAAGTAATACATACTCTAAAGGTGCCTTCCTAAGTTTCCACCATTTGCCCACACCCAAATAATTGATTGAGTCTGTAAATGTATTAACAAGTCTGTCTTGTATTTTATTTGCATATTTAATACAAGCAATTGCTGACTCTTTATAAACCATACTACCCATCAGAATACTCTCTGATGCTACTTGTGATTTTGTACTTGACCTGCCACCTTTAAGTACTGCTTTGTCTACTTTACAATTTACTATATCATCTACTATGTCAACAAAATTATCACATATGAGTTCATTTACATTTATATCTATATTCATATCTATGCCACTCCCAACTAATACAATGACTTTCAGTAATGACAACTGCTAACAAGCAGCCATCATTACTTACTAATCATTTTTATAGGAGGACAATGTACATTGCCCACCAATTTATAAAGGAGAGGAAAAAACTAGGAATCTTTAGTCATATTAAAATTAAACACTGTTCCATTATTTTCATTACCAGATGCCTCATCTGTCTTAACAAATATTTCATTGTACATTTTAATATCCTCTAATGTACCATTATTTTCAATTAATGACAGTGCTTTATTCTTTAATTGTACTTGTGTTATATCATCACCAAGGTCACCCCAACCCCATGCTACTGATATATCATTATATGCTTTTAACATCTCATCAAAGCACTTAACTGTTAATTCCTTGTCAGTTATATATCCAGGAAAAGAACTAACAAGTTTCTTAACTGTTTGTTCTTTATTATATCCATGTATACTACAATACTGTACTACTGCAATAAACCTATCAAGACGCCCATCCCTCTTTAACTTATCATATAAGGCATTGTATACCTGACTTTTACAAAGCTGAGGAGCATTCTTATACATTTTTCTATACTGTTCAGTCTGTTTAGACTGTTGTCCTTTTTCTCCTCTTCTAGGCATACATACCAAGCCTCCTCTTTTATTCATATACTAATTATAACATAAAATTTCATAAATTGATCCAATTTTTTACAAAAATGTGCTAATATTTTTGAGATGCCTGACCATTATTTATTAATAGTAGTGCTCAAAAATTTTCTAGTGCTACCTTGTTTTCAAAACTAGTCAATACACTATTTTTCAATTATTTTTGATACTAAACATTAAACAACTTAAAATTTACCAAATGCATACTAATTTTTACATAATGCATATGCATATATTATATATTTAATGCCACTAAACACTATCTATGCTATTATTTGTTCATTATATGTACATACTGTTCTATTTTATCTATTACTTTTGTATAATACTGACATATATTTATTTTATTTGTAGACTAAACACTACTATATGTACATTATTTCATTTTAGTATGTGTATCACATTTTAGTCTAATATGCATAAAATTATAGTCAATTTACTTATCTAATAAACTCACAATGATCTATAATATACTTAACTTGTCTATAGCATATTTACTAGTTGTATCATCTTATTATCAATGTTATAATTTGTATCAATTTCCCCCACCCCCGAACATACATTCCCCCGAACATACATTCTATTTTTTCCTCAATAAACCATTTCCACCCAAATTTTACCTTTTATTTTTCACTACATTTTACCAGAACAAATGTTCTCTAATGCATATCAAATTTTTACTCAATGCATACATAAATTTTTACTTAATGCATTTACTAGTTTTTTATGTAAATTATCTATTATTTTTAAGTAGATTATATTATTTATTCACTGCCTTAAATTAGTCATACAACTTTAATTTTTCTTAATAATGCTAGAAATACCATTATTGCTTATTATTTTTTATTAAATGTATTCACTATATGTCTAACTATTATTAACTACTATGCATCATTATTTTATTAGTCATGTACACAAAAATAAACCACTAACTTTCTGTTAGTGGTTTATCTCATTATTTATTATGTATTATCTATTAAATCTGTCCATCATTGTCATATCTATGTCCTTAACTCTATTACCATTCTCTCCTAACCAATACTCGCCTTCACCTCTTCTTCTAGGTGCTGTAAACACTTCATCAAGCTCCTGATAGTTTGTCACACCAAGCAACTCTGCAAGTATCTTAAGTCTTTTCATTGATAGGTTTGTCTGACATCCTACATACTGCTGTATACACATTCTATTAAATGTTGCATTACTTTCTACTTTCTTTGCATGTATGTTACAAGCGTCTGCTACTTCTCTAAAGTTATTGTATCCTTTCCTATATATTGCTTGCTCAGCTGCAAGTCTACGCTTTTGTTCTGGCTTTAATGCTAGCATTCTACTACCCTCCTATAAACTATTGCTTATTATTTTGTCTCACTGCTACCCTCCTTTGTGTCTATTGTATATCTCATTAAACTACCCTTATCTATTAATGCTATATCTTTTATTCTTTTAATGCTTTGTTTATGTGTCTTATTTAATTGGTACTGTTATTATTGTTCCATCTAGTAACACTGTGTTATTTGTATCTATATTACCTAGTGTGCATGTTATTATTGTTCCATCTAGTAACACTGATTCTATTTTGTCTCTTATATTCATTATACTGCCTCCTTTCAATAATTGTTAAACTATTTTTTTTTAATTCCATGCTAGTATCCTCCAAACCAATTATTACACAAAAACCTTATCATGTAATGTTACTTCTATTCTACTGTTATTGTCATCTTACAAACATTTAATCTGTCCCTAGTTCTCTTTTAACTGTAATCACTACCTTTTCATCTGTCACTGTCTGTCTTACTCTGAGCTTGTATTTACTTATCATAGGTACATTATTTAATATACCCTATGCATCATTAACTACAACCATTGCAACTATTCAATCTATTTATCTGCCCTCCATTAAACTATTAAGTTTATCATCCATGCCATCCTGCATGTCTTCCATTATTGAGTTGTACTGATTCACTACACACTTTGCTATATCATCTGCTTTAACTGCAAGTGTGACAATAACTAAGAATAAACATATCAAAACAAACCTTTTCATAGCTATGCCTCCTCTCTCAATTCCCTGTCCAGCACATATCCTACACCTGATGGTTCAATCTTAACATACAAGCTACCTTTATCTCTTAAAGCCATTGCTTTTATTTTCTGTATGCTATCTTTAGTTGCCCTAAGCTCCAACCAACCATTGTCTGTAAGTAGCTTAAAACTACCATTGGCATATAAACTCATACAAGCATATCTACCTGTCACACCTGTTAAACCACAACTACTCTTTATGCATCTTACTGCTATTCCACTGCTCTCCATCATCTTACTATCCCTCTCATAATTAAATAATTTACAATTATATTTATTTTATATGCAGGCTTTATTGTCTTAACTTTAAAATACTAGCATATAAAAACCAACTATGCATTTGTTTATTTGTAGTGTTATGCACAAAAAACACAATTACCTATAGGGTGCCTGTGCTAATTGTGCATTTATTCTATATACTAATTATTAGTGTTGTTCCTTTCATTACAGGTAATGTTGATAATGTCTCATCTAAACTAAATGACTCCTCCCTTCTTATACCTGTAAAGTCTATAAACAACACCTGCACTGTGTCTTTTACTAGGTCTAAACCCTTATTATCCTCTGACTCTGCTATCTTATTCATATGACATCCCTCTCTTTCTATACTTGCTCATTCAGCCAGTCTATCAAATCAATTATGTCTGCATTACTAATTATATCTGTCTGATCTTTTAAACCCCAAAACTCCTTAAGTGATTTAAATAATCCCTGTGCTTTTATATATTCCTCATAACGCTCTATTAACTTAACAGATAGTACTGTCTTTAAGCAAATAAAGTCCACTTCTGACTTATTGTGTCTTACTTCAGTAAAGGTGTCTGAGTACTCACTATGATATATGCTGTGTATTACCTTACCATGTAACACATTCCATTTTTGTGTTGTCCACTCAAGGTTTTTACTGTTATTACTCCAAGGACAATTGTTCTTATGATTTACTATTGGTGTCTTACCTTCCTCCACCAAGTTATCATAATCACTTGTGTGTGCTAACATTGCTATTAAACTGTGCTGTGCATAATTTATAACTGTGATTTTATTATCTGCAATAATGGCTATATCTACATACAGATAGCCATTCTGTTTCTTAGATGTCTCTACTGTATTGCACTCTATGATGTCCTCATTGACATATTTGTAGATCTTACCCTCTTCTGTGTCTACTATGATTACATTATTAAGTGCATCAGTTATTACATACTGACCATCTTCAAGTACCCTCTTGTTGCTTACCATTTCTCTAACGGCTTTATTATTCCTTGTCTGACTACCTTTCTTTACCATGGCTAAGTCCTCCTATTTCTTTAGTTTCTGTGAGATCTATATATAATACATTATATGTATGTTTGTAGGTCTATCACATTAAGTTTACTTGTTACCTTTTAACTAGCTAAGTATGCATATTCAATTGTGATGTATCTAGCTGCCTCCTTTATTCCTATTCTATGCTCTCTTGTTGTTTCATAAGCTCTTATCTCTTTTTCAAGTTGCTCCTGCTCATAAGCCTCATCCAACATCCTAAGCATATCATCATATTTAACTGTCTCTTCTAATTGCCTCATCTGTTTACTCATGTCCTTATCCTCCTATAAACCAAAATTTTTATTTATTTAATTTAACTATTACCTTTATCTTTAATTTAATTATATATCTTAAAAATCATTTTGTCAATACCTTTTTACAAATATTTTTAAAATTTAATTTAACTACTACCCTTATCTTTAATTTAATTATACATCTTAAATTAAATTTGTCAACCCCAAATTTTAAATTTTTTTTTCAAAAAAAAATCAATAAAAAAGACCTACACTTTTAAAATGTAGGTCTTACTTATTTTGTTTTAATGCTTATTATTTTTTATACACTGGTTTATATACCCCCAAGTCAATGAGTCTATTTCTAACACCAGGTATACTTATTTTATACTTACTACTTAAATCCTTTAGTATCATACCAGACTTATAGTCAGCAACTAAACTATCATTGTCTATATCATTTCTATATCTAGGATGTTCCTCACCATGCATATTGACTCTAGGTTCGGCTTTAAGCTTTTTACTTAATGATAATGCCTTAGCATTTTCATCTATTAGGTTGACTGCTTTTTCTAAGCTTTCAATCATTTCTACTAAGTCAACCTGCACCATATTACTAGAACTATTCTTAGCCTCTACAAGCTTATTCAGATATTCTACTGTTGCCTGCGTGTTACCTAATAATACAGACTGCTTATTATAATTAGTAGTTAGCTGATTCAACTCATTTTTAAGTCTCTTATTTTCAGCAACCAGGTGATCATTTTCTCTACTAAGTTCATCTAATTTAGAATCCTGTATCTCTTTAAACTTATTAAAGTAAGAACTCCAATCATCTATTGTCTTAAAAGCATCAGCTAAAGCTACATGCTTAACTTCAGGGTCAATTGTATCATCCCCATATACCTCACCAAGGTTATGCTTTATTTCATTTAAGTCCTTGGCTGTAACCTCTAGTAACCTTTCAAAACTAATTGTACCAAACATATTATTTCCTCGCTTTCTTACTAATAATTACTAGTAAATTACTAATAATTACCAATAGTCTATATAATAATTACTAGTAAATTACTAATAATTATTGCATGTCACTAATATTCTTTGTGTAAGTATCTACCCACTTTTTGCTCACGTGCATTTTCAGTACTTACTGTAATCATAAATGGATGTCCTTCATTATAAAGCTTATTAGCTATGTCTCTATTTGTCATACCACTTTCACTCAATCTATTTACTAATTGAGTAAATGTTATCTTTTCATTTTTAGATGGCCTTCTATTATTATCATAATGTATCTCAAGATCATCCTTTTTATTTGATATAAGCTCATCTATTTCATCCTTAGCCTCATCAATATTATTACTATTATTGAGAATATCCAATATTGTATATAACAATCCTGTTTGTGTATCTAGTTTTTCATTAACCTGATTAAACCCTCCTAACAATGACTCATACATTTGTTGCACTCTGTCTCTTTCATTATTAGCCTGCTCAACCTTTTCTTTTTCAGGTTTTACTTCCTTAGACCTGATGTTCTTTCTTTGATCACTAAGGCTTTTATTCTTTTCTGCCTCAAACTGCTTTCTTTGCCACTCTAGTCTACCATTTAACTGATTGTCAAAGTTTTTTCTAATATATGCCAGTTGATTATCCTTTTCTTCTATCATTTTATCTTTCTCTGCATTAGTTGCCCTTAATGCTATAGCTTCATCTTCCAAGTCTTTCACTTTATTCTTAAGATTTAACATTTGTTCAGCTACAGCATAATCAATGATTGACTCATAAACACTTAATCTCTCATTTAGTGCATTAAGTTCATAATCACTGTTAATCTTAACTATCTTTTCTGCTGTCATGTCAATGTCTCCTTTCTATTAAATTTTAAATTAACTATTTCCTAAATCTTTAATATAATTATATCACTTTCCATGTTTTTGTCAATACTTTTTATTCAAATTTTCTATTCCATTTTTTCTTATCTACCTCCCCTTATCTCATACAATACCCCTCTGACCCCTCTAATTCCCCCCAAAATCAATTTTTATACCCATACCCTAACTAACTACCACATTAATACTAAAACCCCTATTTGACCCCTTAAAATTGATCTGGAAACATATCCCACTTTTGCTTTAGTACACTAAAGTGTTAAAATATAAAAAAGACTAGCAATACTTATATAATGCTAGTCTTTTTTTATTTATTGTACATGTTTTACACGGTCATGCTCTTCATCTCTTTTAGCAGAGCACCAGGTATTCATATCACCGGTTATGTAACTAATAACCAGTGATTCTTCTAATTCTATTAAACTTAACACCCTTGCCTCTTTCCTTTTCAGATGCTTCTTGATTAGTAATCACTGTTTTCATATAAACCACCTCCTTTCATATTATAGTTAAACTACAACTTTTTAGTGTATTTTAAATTTATCCATCCTGCACCACTCTTAAGTTTACCCCAGCCATTACTTTCCTCAACTATGATATAAACACCCTTATCAGTTATAACTCCATTTACATCATAATTAGTTCCTGGTCCTTTTCTGTATTTAAGTGCATCATCTGTTACTTTTACCTTGTATCCTGATTTCTCATTTGCACCACTATTTATATTAGAATTGTTACTTAATTCTTTTATTGCAGATTCCTTTACTATACCTGTAATATCACCTGTCTTTAGTGTACTAAATAAAATACCCTTACTGTTTTTACCTCTATAATATAATGTAGATTTAATTATCCAGTCAGGTATATCCTTTCCATCCCAATAGACTGCACTTTTTTTTAATGTAATAATACTACCATCCACTAGTCCATTAGAAGTCACCTTATTCTTTTTATTCTCTTCATTTTTATGTGTGTCCTGCTTTGCTCCACTTTTTAACCTGTTATTAACCTTATATGCATAGTCATTCATCCTGCTCATTAACCAATCTCCAGGACATGATTTATTAGCAAACCATCTATGTACTGTTATTTGTAATTCATTATCTTTAGGTTCATATGCAAGTGCTTTTTCCTTATTGCTTATCCAAACTAACTTTGTTTTATCATATCTTTTACAAATGTCTACTGTTAAATCAATAAGCTTATTATAACAATCATCTGTAAAAGTATAAGGTGACTTTGTATCACTTGCACATTCTATTGTTATTGCCCTCTGATCATTAGAATTACTTGATGTACACCAGCTTCTATTATCCTCGTCTACAACTAAACATACTCTGCCATCTTTACCTATACCATAGTTACAACTTGCTTTTCTGTTTTTATTATCAAAGCAGTGTCCTATACTTTCTGCACTAAGCTGACCTACAACACAATGAGGTGTTATTCTATCAATTTTATGTGTCCTCTTACCACTATTATTAGGAGATAACAGTGTACAGTCTACTAAACTACTTTTACTCATAATGAGCACTTCCTTTCTTTACTATTGTATATTTTAATATACAACTAGTCAGCTTAATGACTAGTCATATATTAAATTTCTTGTTAGTGCTAGTTTATTACTTACTTATGCCTCTTGTATCTATGCCCCGTATATAATACTAGCAAAATCAATTGATTCAAATGTACTGGCAGCTACTATTAAATTATTACTAGAGTCATAAACATCAACACTTGATGCAATTAACTCAGTAGCCTGTGCTGTCATATTTTTACCACCTGTCCAAGTACCCTGAGTTGCCCATGTCTTACCATCTGTATTTATATAGTATTGAGAATATTCTGTCATTGCAACATCATAATCAATTGATGTACCAGAATAAATACATTTTGTAACTGCACCATTTAATGTTCCTAAAAATAATGCACTGTTGCGATCTCTTCGTCTAAATAATACCCAATTAGTTTTAGTGTCAGGATAAGGAAGTTTTACTTCTATACTACCAATACTCTGTACTACTTTAAAGATTCTAGATGCAAGAAATTCATTAGTATAGTAATTGTAACAATTTACTCTAATTAATCCAAGCCCTTCACCAGTTACTTTAATGTATGAGTAACCATCACTTGTACTATTATAATCCACTTCAGGATTTACCTTGTCAATTATCCATCTAAACTTATAATACCTAGTACTAAAAGGTTTGCCAGGTGTACCAGTAATTGTTAACTGTCCACCTGCTACAATCATGTCTGCATTATCTGGAGTTGTAAGTTGTACATCCTTAGGATACTGACCACTAATAACTATTTCATGCTGTACAGCTTTTCCTCTAGCTGGTTTACATACTAAATTAAGCCTACCATCTTTTACAGCTGTTAATAGTGCATAATTACTCTGGTTGCTTATATTTACAGATCCTCCATCTATTGATGCTTGAGAAAAACTATACTCGCCAGCATAACTATAATTAGGTGTACAATGCACCTCTAACTGTCCATCCCCTTGTGTTATTTCAAACAAACCTGTATTTGTTGTTAGTGCTGTTGTTAGCTCTTTGTATAATGCAGTTATATCTATTTCTACTTCTACACGACCTACACATACATTATTATAAACTCTATCGTTATATTCATACATGTTACCCCAAAATTTTATTTTTCCAATTGCCACTGGGTATACCCTATAAGTCAATTCTTTATTATCAAAGTTTGTTAATAATTTTAAATAGCCTTTCCCTACTCCATCCAATGATTCTAATCCATATTTACTAACATTATATCTTAGATTATATTCTCTATTTGTACCTACTATTATGTCTATGTACTCTTTTGTTGCATCTATTATTTTACCATTAGGAAACCTTGTATATAAGTCTGTCACTTCTGGCACATTTACTACATCAATTATAAACTCTTTTGTAAAACCTATAGGAAAGAATTCATAATATCCATTATCATTATTTATTCTTACTGTAAGCTTTACTTTACCATTTGCTACACCTTTTATTTGGAAGTTCACTATACCACTTTGTACTCTATATGTCGGATATGTCCAATTTTTTATTTCTGCCTTTCCATATCCATCATATGTTTCTAAAGAAACTACTTCTAGGGCGCTAGCCTTACTATTCCTGTTAGTCTCTGGTAACAGTTTTATACTAGCATTTGAGTAGTTAGTGCCATCTATTTTTCCACTAGTAGATCCTATAGTTAATTTCATGTCAGCTACATTATTATTCTTTATTGTAATAAGTCTTTCGGCATATATGGTAGGTTCATCTTCCAATGTCACTCTTATTTTAAATACACCATCCCCATATGCTTTAAGTATACATTGACCATTATATATATAGAAGTTCTCAGTAACTGTAGTCACATTACCTGATTTATCTGTTTCTTCATATGTAACTTTTTTAGTTAACGAGTTATATTCCGTAAATGCATGAGGAGTACCAGATGCATCTATAAATGTCCATTGTAAGATTAATTGCAAAGTACCAAAGTTGGCAGCATATTTTACTATGTATTCATCAGGTACTCCTACCTGTAAAATAAGTTGTCCATCTGTATCACTTATTGTATAATCGCCAGATGTACTGTATATTACCAAGTCTTCTATAAGAGGAGGTGTATCTCCACCACCAGGTGTATCTCCACCACCATACTCATCAATAGCATCCATTATTGTCATACTATTAAACACTTTAGGACTTATAAATGTTATTTGATTAGTAGAAGTGTTTATAAAATTTATCTCTATAAGCACCATCATATCATCATTTATGTCCACCTCATACTCATTTGTATATCCTTCTACTTCATGCTTAAAATAAGGATTAATCTGGTATGTATCATTTATACCTAGTATATATCCAGTTACATTACCCTTATCATCCAATTGCTTTTTATAGTATTGTATATATATTTCTACTTGTACACTTTCGTCATATCTTGAGTTAACTGTTTTATCACTGTTCAGCACATCAAGTACAAACTTTAAATTCTTTGCCTGCATAACTTTACTAGTTGTATCATAACTATAGTTATATGTTGCACTAGAATTTGCCCCAAGCACTAAAGAACCATCACTTACAGTAGCTGTACCTGTAGATTTAGTCATAGTATCAGTATCTATATTTATTATGCTCTTCTTATTCCATACCAGGCTTTCAGTCATATTTCTATGCCTCCTTTACTATTGTTTTAATGAGCTTAGCTGTACATTTAAGTGTATTACTAATTTTCCACTGTAATTCTATTACTTTATAATAGCCACTTGTATTTATTGATTTTTCTACATCCACATATACTGTATCACCTAATTTTATTCTAGGATTAAAAAATCCAGTAACTGATATAGAACTATTTCTTATACCCACTAAACTAAGTAAATTATCTGTATATAATTCAGCATAATCAGGCAGTATTAATTTATTAGTAACACTTAGTATTTCATTACTGCTGTTTTTATTTTTAGTAACTGACAGTGTATTTTCTTTTAATGATTGACCATATACCTCAATGGTACAATCTATATTCATCTGTGTACTATTTTCAACTTGTATGCTACATACTCTCTTATCATATTCTAACTTAGTTAACTTTAGTGCTGATGATTCATTTGATATAAGTCTTACTGCATTTATTCTAAACACCTTACTACCTAAACTTATGTTATCAAACAAATTCATACCAGGCTTAACAGCTTGATTACTCAAGGTTGTCATTTTATTCATATTGTTAATTGTATTTACAATGTAATTTGTTTTTACACCTGTATAATTAACAAGACCTCCAGTATCTACAGATGCACTAGTTATATTAACCTTGTCGGATAAGTTGCATACACTCTCTTTAGCTGTATCATCTAAACAGTAATCTGTTCTTAACTTATCATCCCTTGCCATATAAATGTTAGTTAAAGTACACTGGCTTAATGTATTAAGCCAATCACTCATACTACCTGTATCTAGATTATCATACTCAATACTATCAAACACATCAAATGCTATGTTAGCTTCATCATATTGCACTTTATACTTTTCCTCTAGCTTAGCATTAAGCTTATCTATCATATAGATAAATGCCTCTTTTGTACTTAATTTTTGTGTAATTACACCACTAGGTACATTATTCTTATTTATAATGCTCAGCAAATCTGTACATTCAATTATAACCTTGTTAGGTCTTTGAGATGTTATGTCGCTCTTCCAATTGTTTACGTAGAATGTATTAAACTTTACAGTACCATCCACATCCTCAAGTGCCACTTTAATAGTAGCTGTATTATTCATTAAACCATAGTAAGAACTTTTAGTATTTTCAGGAAATAAACTCCTATCCATAGAGTTCAGTGTTAATTTCAAAGTGTTACTGCTTACTACACCAACAGGATTACTATTCTGTGTATTTGTACTTTCATCTATATCTATCTCTGTGATATAATTTGTTAAGTTTGTTGCCTCACCAAGAGCAGACAAACTTATATCTATCTCTGTATTGTCACTGAGTGTAATGATAACACTACATTTAACTCTTTCTATCAAATCTGTCATTATTCATCACCCCCAAGACTAACAAATACAAACTTGACATCCCTATAGTATCTAATGCCATTTTTAATTCTATATAATGGTGCACTAAAATCACTCTGTGTATAAATGTCAAGTGTTATTGTCTTATTACTATTACTATCTTTTGTTGTAAGTGTATGATACATACTCTTATTTCTTATAGTGCTTAATATATAAGCATCATATAATTTATCATAGTCCTTACTGCTTAAATACTTGTAAGTCCAGGTAACCTCATAAGCAGTAGTTAAATATGGTATGACCATTTTACCAGATCCTACCAGTCTTTCAGCGTCAGAACTCATAGGTTTAGGATTAACCAACCAATCACTAGGCTTAGGCATATCTTTTCCATCGATCATAAAATCAGACATAATGTATATCTCCTTTCTTAACTAGTCTATTTTTGGTACATTATTCTTAATATACCATATTTCTCAAATTTTCCTTTTTCATTCCCTATCCCATACTTATAATATACAAAAATAATTTTTAATTTTCAACTCAAAATTAACCAAACATTTGTTCCCTAGATGTCTACTCAAAATTTTCAAATGCATGCACATATTTTTATCCAATGTAGGTGCACACCATTCAGAAGTCTAAAAATTTATAATTCTTTGTCTTAAATTAGTCACACAACTTTAACTTTTCTTAATAATGCTGATTTTAGCTTCACTGCATACTAATTTTTACTTAGTGCATACACACTTTTTAAATTATATGCATACATATCAAAATCACTAATGTATTGATATGGAGAAGGAAATGTTATTCCCTCTCCATATTCATGTTGGATTAGATACTAAAGTTTATATCAGCTATATTAGTGTTGTTGCTATTATTATAAGGGGCTAATAGCCTAGCCAGCTCTCTTAAGGTAGAGCTATCAATTAAACCAAAACCGTTGATCTCAATTTTAGCATTTGTAGCCATACCACCAGCATTGCTTCTCTGATTACTAACCTCTGCAAGTGCATTATATACACCTGTAAACACACCATCGGTCATTGCTTTAATAATCATACCATTGTTAGCAACTTGAGCACCAGATGCACCAGTAATATCACCTACTAACTCTGCTCCGCCATTCTCATTTGCAATAAACAACTGACCACCTGCAATACTTCCACCAACTGCATGACTTGTAACCTTTTTAGCTGATTTAGCTGATGTTTTCTTTACTACAGAATTATATCCAGCAGAGAAGTTACTACCAATGCTACTAAACTTACTCTTAACCCAACCAACTGCTCCATCAAATATATCACCTATTCCACTAAGTAAATATTTAATTTTATTAGGTATTGTTTCTGTAAAGAATGTTTTAATACCTGTCTGTACTGTACTAATAGCTGTTGGTATTGTTTCTGTAAAGAACTTCTTTAGACTCTTCCAAATACTACCAAAGAATCCAGGTATTGTTACTGTTAGGAATGTTGTAGCTTTTGTCTCTATTGTTTCTAATACTGTTGGTATTGTTTCAGTAAAGAATGTTTTAATGCTCTTCCATAAATTACCAAAGAAGTTAGGTATTGTTACTGTTAGGAATGTTGTAGCTTTTGTCTCTATTGTTTCTAAGGCTGTTGGTATTGTTTCAGTAAAGAATGTTTTAATGCTCTTCCATAAACCTTTAAAGAATCCAGGTATTGTTTCTGTTAGGAATGTTGTAGCCTTTTCTGTAATTGTTTCTAAGGCTGTTGGTATTGTTTCAGTAAAGAATTTTTTAATGCTCTT
>Ga0256404_1004015_pt1 | contig 28593 bp, 27 predicted proteins | sample RumenRJG_01DNA_FD_185990 | JGI IMG/M metagenome (GOLD analysis project Ga0256404, IMG submission 185990) | Bovine rumen microbial communities from Lethbridge, Alberta, Canada - RJG_01 | ecosystem: Host-associated > Mammals > Digestive system > Stomach > Rumen | place: Canada: Alberta | collected...
CGCGAAGAACTCCGGACCTTCCGGCCTTCCGTGGTAAACAGGCTGGACCGGAACACCAGCGGGCTGCTTCTGTTCGGGAAGACGCTTCCTGCGCTTCAGATCCTCTCGGAGGCAGTGCGGGAGCGGACCATTGAAAAATACTATGTGACGGCTGTCCGGGGGACTGTGGCGGAAGCCTGTGAGATCCGGGGCTGGCTCCGGAAAGACAGCGAAGCCAACCAGGTCCGGATCCTGGACAGGCCGGAGACAGATGAAGACAAGGAGATCCGCACCGCCTGGCGGCCTTTGAAGACCGGGAAGGATGCGACTCTTCTGGAGGTCCGGCTCATCACCGGGCGGACCCATCAGATCCGTGCGCATCTCGCGTCCATCGGACATCCTGTACTGGGAGACCCGAAGTACGGGGACCGGACGGTCAACGAAACGCTGCGGAAATACTGCGGGATCCGGGGGCAGATGCTTCACGCCTGCCGGCTTGAAATGCCGGAGCTTCCGGCGCCGCTGGAAGGACTCAGCGGAAGAAGCTTCACGGCCCCGCTGCCGGAATCCTTCCGGAAGCTGTTTCCGGAACTATGAGGAAGGAATGATCTATGGGAACCTGGAAGACCAGGGGACTCCGGGGATCCGCCCTGGAGGATCTCCTGAACCTGTCAAACGAGATCTACCGGAACAGCCGCCTTGCGCTGATCCAGAAGATCCCGACCCCCATCACGCCCATGGAATTTGACAAGGAGACAAGACATATCACGCTGGCGTATTTCGACAAGGTCAGTACTGTCGACTATATCGGCGTAGTGCAGGGGATCCCGGTCTGTTATGACGCGAAGGAGTGTGCTGCGGACACCTTTCCCCTGGCCAACGTCCATGAACATCAGATCCGTTTTATGGAAGAATTCCGGGAACAGGACGGCGTTTCCTTCCTGATCATTCACTTTACGGCGCGGGACGAGGTCTGGCTCATGCCCTTTGAAGAGCTGAAGTTCTACTGGGACCGGATGCAGGCCGGCGGAAGAAAAAGCTTTACCTACGAAGAGATGCGGAAGGAATATCTGATACAGCGGACCCCGGAAGTCCCGCTGCATTATCTGAAGCAGCTGGAGCGGTATGTGAATTCCCTTTGACATTGACAGGGATGCTTTCGTTTGGTAGCATGGTAAAGTGCTGAAGGAGGACAGGACCATGGATGCTTTGCTGCATACCCCGGACGGAGTCCGGGATATTTACGGACGCGAGTGCGCTGCCCGTAATGTGATAGAGGAAAATATCCTTAAGCAGTTCCGGCTTTACGGATATGACCGGATCGAGACGCCGAACTATGAGTTTTTTGACGTGTTCAACCGCACAGGCGGGACCATTTCCTCCCGGGAGATGTTCAAGTTCTTTGACCGGGACAACAACACTCTGGTGCTGCGCCCGGACATCACGCCGGCCATTGCACGGTGCGTGAGCAAGTACTTCCGGAACGAGGACATGCCTATCCGTCTCTGCTATCTGGGGGACATCTTCCAGAATCACAAGAACTACAAGGGCACGCTCAGCGAAAGCACCCAGAGCGGCGTGGAGCTGATCGGGGACGACACGGTGGACGCGGACGTGGAGATGATCGTCCTGGCCATCGACTGCCTTCTTTCCGCAGGACTGAAGGAGTTCCAGGTGGAGATCGGCGAGGTGGATTTCTACCGCGGTCTGGTGGAGGAAGCAGGCCTTTCCCCGGATGAGGACGAGGCGCTGCGGATCCTGATCGAGAACCGGAACAGCTTCGGCGTCGAGGAATTCGTCGAGGCGAACATCACCGACGAAGCGGCGCGGGAAGGATTCCTGAAGCTCACGGAGCTCTTCGGATCCATCGACGTCATGCGGTCCGCGAAGACGCTGACCGGAAGCGCGAAGGCGCTTGCCGCCATCGACCGCCTGGAAAAGATCAGCGAGATCATCGAAAGCTACGGTTTTTCCGAGTATGTGAGCTATGATCTCGGGATGCTGAGCCAGCAGCAATACTACACGGGCATGATCTTCAAGGCCTTTTCCTACGGCACCGGGGACTATATCGTCACCGGAGGACGCTACGACGACCTGCTCCGCCGGTTCGGGCCGGATCTCCCGGCCGTCGGATTCGGCATCAGCATCGACCGCCTCTACGCGTCCCTGATGGGCCAGCGGATCGAGATCCCGGTGGCGCCTGTGGACTGTCTGGTGGTCTACCGGAAACACTGCACGGCGAAGGCGGTGGCGGAGATCCGCGCCCTCCGGTCCGCCGGGAAGCGCGTGACTGCACGCCTTATGGACACTTCCGCCGGAAAGGCTTATTATGAACAGTATGCTGTGCGGCACGGCATTCAGAATGTAAAATTCTTTGACGAGTGACGGGAGCAGGGACATGAGATATCTGACAGTTGCGCTGGCAAAAGGACGGCTGGCGAAAAAGGCAATGGAATATTTCGAGCGGATCGGCTATCCCTGTGAAGAGATGAAGGACAAGGATACCCGGAAGCTCATCTTCACAAACGAGGAGGCCGGGATCCGGTTCTTCCTCGCCAAGGCCAGCGACGTGCCGACCTATGTGGAGTACGGTGCCGCGGACCTGGGGATCGTAGGCAAGGATACCATTCTGGAGGAAGGACGCACGCTTTTCGAGGTGCTGGACCTGAAGATCGGAAAGTGCAGGATGTGTGTCTGCGGACCGCAGGCTTCCGCCGGGCTGCTCAGGCACCAGGAGATGATCCGGGTAGCCACCAAGTACCCGAATATCGCCCGGGACTATTTCTACAACAAAAAACACCAGACAGTGGAGATCATCAAGCTGAACGGCTCGGTGGAGCTGGCACCCATCGTGGGCCTCTCCGAGGTCATCGTCGACATCGTAGAGACCGGCAGCACGCTCCGGGAGAACGGCCTGGCCGTCCTGGAGCCGGTATGCGATCTCTCCGCGCGGGTGGTCGTGAACCGTGTATCCATGAAGCGTGAGAGCGCGCGGATCGGAGACATCATCCGGAAGCTGAAGGCCCTGGTGGCAGAGGAAGTAAAGGCATGAACAAAAAGAAACTCTATGCAGGTTATCTGATGAATGAAACCGCCGCGTCCCGGGCTGCAAAGGCTGTCCTCACGGGGGCGGACGGTGTGTTCCTTCTGGACCGTTCCGCGGACGATGCAGGCCATGACGCGTTCATGGGACAGGCCCGGATCCTGGCCCGTCAGGCTGACGCGCCCATCCTTTCCGGCGGACGCGTGAAGCGTCTGGAAGACGTAAAGAAGTATCTCTACGCAGGCTCCACAGGCGTGTTCCTGGACGGTTCTTCGGAAGGAAACACCGCCATGGTCCGGGAGGCTTCGGACCGCTTCGGAAAAGACAGGATCTGGCTTTACGCGGACGATGCCGAAACCCTCAGGCTTCTGCCGGAGCTTGCCGGAGAAGGCCTCTTCGGCGCGGTGATCGACACGGAAAAGATCGACATTGAAAAGACCCCGGTGCCGGAAGCGTTTCAGGGTGAGGTGATGCTCACCTCCCCGGCGGACCCGGAAGCTGTCCTGAAGCGCTGCAGACTGTCCTGCAGCGGCGTCGTGGTGCTGCAGCATGAGGGCACTGCCGGAGAGACGGATTTCATGGCGCTGAAGGCGCAGCTCACGGAAGCGGGCGTCGCCGTCGCACGGCTTGAGACCGACATCACCTGGGACCAGATCAAAAAGGATGCCGCAGGGCTTCTGACTGTGGTGGTCCAGGACTACCGTACCAACGACGTCCTGATGGTGGCCTGGATGAACGAGGAAGCCTTCAGAAAGACCCTGGAGACCGGGCGCATGACCTACTGGTCCCGATCCCGGAAGGAGCTCTGGCTTAAGGGAGAGACCTCCGGCCATTTCCAGTTCGTCAAATCCCTGACCCTGGACTGCGACAGTGACACCCTGCTGGCGAAGGTCTTCCAGGTGGGCGCCGCCTGCCATACAGGCTCCCGCTCCTGTTTCTTCAACCGGATCGCAGCGCGGGAAGGCAGCCACAAGAATCCGCACCAGGTCTTCGAGGACGTCTACAATGTCATTCTGGACCGGAAGGCCCATCCGAAGGAGGGTTCCTACACGAACTATCTCTTCGACAAGGGCATCGACAAGATCCTGAAGAAGGTGGGCGAAGAGGCGACAGAGATCGTTATCGCCGCGAAGAACCCGGACCCCGAAGAAGTAAAATACGAGATCAGTGATTTCCTCTACCATGTGATGGTCCTCATGGCAGAGCGGGGCGTGACCTGGGACGATATCACCCAGGAACTGGCAAACCGCTGACATCGAAAGGAAAAGTGAACGGATCATGCAGAAACTTGCATTGGACGACGGGCTGCTGCTTTCTATCCAGCAGCCCGCCCGCTATATCGGCGGCGAGATCAATTCCGTCGTCAAAGACCCGGACAGCGTGGCTGTCCGTTTTGCCATGTGCTTCCCGGATGTCTACGAGATCGGCATGAGCCATCTCGGCATGCAGATCCTCTACAGCATGTTCAACCGCCGGGAGGATGTATACTGCGAGCGTGTATTCTCGCCCTGGACTGACCTCGACCGCGTCATGCGGGAACAGAATATCCCGCTGTTCACGCTGGAATCCCAGCGGCCGGTGCGGGAGTGTGATTTCCTGGGGATCACCATACAGTATGAGATGTGCTACGCGAATATTCTCCAGGTGCTGGACCTTTCCGGGATCCCGCTCCGGGCGGAGGACCGGACGGAAGAGGATCCGCTGGTCATCGGCGGAGGCCCCTGCAGTTACAATCCCGAACCCATCGCCCCCTTCTTCGACATGTTCTACATCGGTGAGGGCGAGGTGGTCTATGACCGTCTGATAGACCTCTACAAAGAATACAAGGCGGCGGGAAAGAGCCGGCGGGAGTTCCTGAAGGCGGCCGCCAATGTGCCGGGGATCTACGTACCGCAGTTTTACCGGCCGGAATACAATGAGGACGGCACTCTTGCGTCCTTCAGCCCGGTCTGTGAAGGCATTCCGGAGAAGGTGCAGCGCCAGGTGGTCACGGACATGGACGACGTGCGCTATATCGACTCCCCCCTGGTTCCCTTTATCAAGGTCACCCAGGACCGGGCCTGTATCGAGCTGATGCGGGGCTGTATCCGCGGCTGCCGTTTCTGCCAGGCAGGTATGATCTACCGTCCCCTGCGGGAGCACTCCGTGGAGTACCTGAAGCGCTATGCGGAGATGATGCTGGACATCACAGGGTCCGAGGAGATCTCCCTGAGTTCCCTGAGTTCCAGCGACTACTCCCGGCTGAACGAATTCCTGAGCTGGCTCATCGACCTGACCAGCGTGAAGAAGGTGAATATTTCCCTGCCGTCTCTCCGGATCGACGAGTTCTCCCTGGATGTGATGAGCAAGATCCAGGACGTGAAGAAGAGTTCCCTGACCTTCGCGCCGGAAGCCGGCACCCAGCGTCTCCGCGACGTGATCAACAAAGGCCTGACCGAGGAGGACATCATGACCGGGGCCTTAAGCGCATTCCGGGGCGGCTGGACCAAAGTCAAATTCTACTTTATGCTGGGCCTGCCTACGGAGACAGAGGAGGACCGGATGGGTATTCCGGAGCTCTGTGAGCGGGTCGCGGAAATGTTCTACGACGAGATCCCGAAGTCGGAGCGTGTGGGAAGAGTCCAGATATCTGCCAGTTCCAGCTTCTTCGTGCCGAAGCCCTTCACGCCCTTCCAGTGGGCGCGGATGTACCCGCCGGAGGAATATGTGGAACGGGCCAGACGGGTGAAGGACCACTTCCGGGAGCAGCTGAACTGGAAGAGCCTGCGTTATCAGTACCACGACGCAGACACCACGATCCTGGAGGGCGTGTTTGCCCGGGGCGACCGCCGGGTAGCGGACGTCATCGAGACCGCGTACCGGAAGGGCGCGCTCTATGACGCCTGGACGGAGACCTTTGACTATCAGCGCTGGGTGGACAGCTTCGCGGAGTGCGGCGTCGACATGGACTTCTACACCCTGCGGGAGCGCAGCACGGACGAGCTTCTTCCCTGGGATTTTATAGACATAGGGGTCACCGGGGAATTCCTGAAGCGGGAATGGGCCCGCGCGAAGGAGGGCGTGGTCACGCCCAACTGCCGGCAGCAGTGTTCCGGCTGCGGCGCGAGAAAGTTTCACGGAGGTGTCTGTTTTGAAGGTCAGAATTAAGTTTTCAAAGCAGGGCAATCTGCGATTTGTGGGGCATCTGGACATGATGCGGTATTTCCAGAAGGCATTCCGCCGTTCCGGACTGCCCATCAGCTACAGCGAGGGCTTTTCCCCGCACCAGATCATGAGCTTTGCCGCGCCCCTGGGCATGGGTCTGGAAGGCCTCGGAGAGTATTTTGATATCCGCATTCCGGATGAGGGTACACCCGTCAGCTCTGACGAGGCTGTGGAACGGCTGAACGACGAGATGGCGGAGGGACTTCAGATCCTGAGTTATCTCGCCATCCCTGACGACACCGGAAACTGCATGGCGGCAGTGCACGCCGCTGACTATACAGTACGTTTCCTTACGGAGAAAAAGGAGGAGACTGCTCCGGATGTCCCGGAAGACTTCCGCGTAAACGGAGGCGCATCCGGGGCCGGTATCAGCGCAGCCCTCTCGTCAGCATTGTCCGCGCTCCTTGAGAAGCCGGAGATCCTGGTGACGAAAAAGGGCAAGAAGGGGAATCTGCGGGAAGTAGATCTCCGGCCCATGATCTTTTCCGCAAAGGCAGAGGGCCCGGAGCTGGAAATGAATATTGCCCAGGGAAGTGAGGCGAACCTGAAGCCGGAGCTCTTCCTGGAAGCGCTTTACGCGGCCGATGCCGGCGGCACCCTTAAGGACTGCCGGACTGCCGTGGTGCGCACGGAGCTTTACGACTCGGAAGGAAAGGCACTGGAAGCCTATGGAAGCAGAATTGAGAACTGACGGGCCCGAAAGTACGGGACCAAATCCGGGGAACCGGCTGATCATCGCGTCCTTCCGGGAAGGGATCCTTTCCTGTATCACCGAGGGCGGGATCCCCGTCCAGCTGAATTACGAGGGGGACGGTTCCTCCCTGGTGGGAAATATTTACGCAGCCCGGGTGAAGCGGATCGCCCTCAACATCGCGGCAGCCTTTCTGGACATCGGGGCGGACACGAATGTGTTTTACAGTCTGCAGCAGAGGACGCCCACTGTCTGGTGCGACGGAAAGCAGCACGACAGACTCCGGGAGGGGGACGAAATTCTCGTGAAGATCCGGAAGGACGCCCACAAGACTAAATTTCCCGCGGCGGTGTCCGGCTTCGCGGAGGCGTCGGATCCGGAGCTTCTGGAGACAGCGTCCCACAGGAAGGCGCCGGCCCTTTTAAAGCGGGCGGAACCTTACTGGAGCTTTCTGGCGGACCATCTGTCCTGGGAAGGCGGATACGAGATCCTGACGGATCTGCCCCGGGTCTTTGAAGCCCTGACGGGAAAACAGCCGCCGGAGGAAGAAGCCTGGAGAAAGGACCTGCCGGCACACCTCAGGAAGGAGCGTCCTGCGGCCCGGACCAGGAACGGCCGTTTTTCCGTCCGTTTCTACGCGGACCCGGTGCTTCCGCTGAAATCTCTCTATTCCCTGGAGACGGCAGTATCCTCCGCCACCGACCGGAGAGTCTGGCTGAAGAGCGGCGGATACCTGGTCATCGACCCCGTGGAAGCCATGACCGTCATCGATGTCAACACCGGGAAGACGGACAAAAAGGGCAGCAAGGATGACATCATCCGTCTGACGGACCGGGAAGCGGCGGAGGAAGCCATGCGCCAGCTCCGGCTCCGGAACCTGTCCGGGATCATTTTGATAGATTTCATCGATATGAAAGAGGAAGCAGACCGTGAGGCGCTGATGAGGCTTCTCAGGGAACGGGCGAAGAATGATCCGAACGGGACGGAAATCGTTGATATTACAAAGCTTAATCTTGTCGAGATAGTCCGCAGGAAGAAAGGACGGACCCTGGCGGAACAGCTTGGCTCCAGGAAGTTATGATAGAGTATATGCTATCATGCAGATAAAATACTTGTACTGGACTATTGTTTTCCGGAGAGTACAATGACAGATGAAGGAAACAGTACGGACCGGCCGCAGAAAACGAAGCCGGCGGGCCCGGTAAGAAAGGAGCAGATATGAGTATTCAGGCAAGAAAACTCCGCAGACTGCTTGCGGAAAATGATTATCTTGTGGCCCCGGGAGCCTATGACGCGCTGAGCGCAAAGTGTATCGAGGCAGCAGGCTTCCAGGTGGCAGGGACCACAGGCTACGGCATGCACGGTGTAGTCCTCGGACAGCCGGATACAGGTCAGCTGACCCTGAGCGAGACCGTAGACATTCTGACCAAAATGTGCAATGCCGTAGACATCCCGATCCTGGCGGACGCAGAGGGCGGCTACGGCAGCGCGCTGAACGTCATCCGCACCATCAAGGAATATGAGAAGACCGGTGTCGCCGGCCTGTTTATCGAGGACCAGAAGCAGCCGCCGAACTGTCCCTTCATCAAGGCGCCGGAGCTGATCAGCACCCGGGAGATGATCGGAAAGATCAAGGCCGCCGTAGCGGCAAGAGAAGATCCGAGTCTTCTGATCGTGGCACGGACCGACGCACCCTTTGAAGAGGCAGTGGAGCGTGCCAACGCTTATATGGATGCAGGTGCGGACATGGTCAAGATCCTGCCGAAGACCCGCGAGGAGCTGGAGAAGCTTCCGCCGCTGGTCAAGGGGCCCATCCATCTCGGCATGTACGCGAACAAGGGGATCAATGACGGTCTGACCGCGGAGGACTGCGGAAAGATGGGCTACAAGATCATCACCTTCCCGGTAAGTCTTCTGTTTGCCCAGACCGCGAATCTTCTGAAGCTTCTCCGCTACATGAAGGAGAACGGGACCGACGAAGGATTCCAGGGTGACTTCATTTCCTTCGCGGATTATCTGAAGTTCATCGGGGCAGATTATTACCGCGATATCTATGCGAAATATATCGACAAATATCTGGATTGACGGTTGACAGAATTTTACCGGGTGAATATAATATTTGGGTATGCCGCACAACGGGGCTTGTAAGTTCTGTGCAATGCGCACGGACGCCGCAGTTGGCGAGTAATGATTAAGGAGGTGCCAGTATGTACGCGATTATTGCTACCGGCGGTAAGCAGTATAAGGTATCAGAGGGCGATATCATTAGGGTTGAGAAGCTTGGAGTTGAAGCAGGCCAGACCGTAACGTTCGATCAGGTCCTTGCCGTCAACAACGGTGAACTTGCAATCGGAACCCCGACTGTATCCGGTGCTACCGTTTCCGCGACCGTTCTCAGGAACGCGAAGACCAGAAAAGTTATCGTCTACAAGTACAAGGCGAAGCTGGGCTATCACAAGAAGAACGGCCACAGACAGCTCTATACGCAGGTTAAGATCGACAAGATCAACGCCTGAGAGCCATGGTCGGTATCACAGTCAAGAGGAACGCGCTGAAGCTTCCTGTGGGTTTCCGTTCGGAAGGCCACGCGGACTTTGACGACGAGGGCAGGGACATTATCTGCGCCGCCGTTTCGGTCCTGGAGCTTAACCTCGCGAATTCCGTCGCGGAATTCACGGACGCGCGGTTTTCCTGTCAGATCGACGAGGAGAAGGGATCCTTCGATTTCCTCCTTGCGGACAGGGAAGACGAAAAAGCCGCATTGCTTCTGGATTCCTGCCTTTTAGGGCTGGAAGCGGTACAGCAGCAGTACGGCAGCAACTATCTACAGATCACAGATCAGGAGGTGTAATGATGCTGTTCACAATGAACCTTCAGCTGCATGCTCATAAGAAGGGTGTCGGATCCACCAAGAACGGCCGTGACTCCGAGGCGAAGCGCCTTGGCGCGAAGCGCGCGGACGGACAGTTTGTCCTTGCCGGCAACATCCTTTACAGACAGCGCGGCACTCATATTCATCCGGGAACCAACGTTGGCATCGGCGGCGACGATACTCTGTTTGCCAAGGTTGACGGTGTTGTCAGATTCGAGAGATGGGGCAAGTACCGCAAGAAGGTTTCCGTGTATCCGAAGGCGGAAGCAGCTGCAGAAGCAGCAGAGTGATGAATGAGACCGTCCGTTGAGGACGGGAGCAGAGCAGATGACCGGGCTTCATACTGTAAAAGGTATGAAGCCCGATTTCAATATCAGTGCCGGAGCATAATACCGGCAGCTGATACAGGAAGTGAGTATTCGATATGTTTCAGGACAGTGCAAAAATCTTTATCCAGTCGGGAAACGGCGGCGACGGCCATGTGAGCTTCAGAAGAGAACTCTTTGTCCCTGCCGGCGGTCCGGACGGCGGCGACGGCGGCCGCGGCGGAGATATCATTTTCGAGGTCTATGACGGCCTGAATACCCTGGTGGATTTCCGCCATAAGAGGAAATACACCGCGGAAAACGGACAGCCCGGCGGAAAGCGGCGCTGCCACGGCGCGGACGGGGCGGATCTTGTCATCCGTGTTCCCGAGGGCACCGTGATCCGTGACGACGAGACCGGAAAGGTCATCGCCGACATGTCCGGCGGGAACCGCCGGATGGTCATTCTCCACGGCGGCAAGGGTGGCATCGGCAACATGCATTTTGCCACGGCGACCATGCAGGCACCGAACTACGCGAAGCCCGGCCAGCCCGGGAAAGGCCTGTTCGTGCGCCTTGAGCTGAAGGTCATCGCGGACGTGGGCCTGGTGGGCTTCCCGAACGTCGGGAAATCCACCCTTCTCAGCCGGGTAAGCAACGCGAAGCCCGAGATCGCGAACTACCACTTTACGACGCTGTCCCCCCATCTCGGCGTGGTCGATGTCGCCGACGGCGAAGGCTTTGTCATGGCGGATCTTCCCGGCCTGATCGAGGGAGCGTCGGAGGGCGTCGGCCTCGGCTACGACTTCCTGAAGCATGTGGAGCGCACCAAGGTGCTGGTCCACGTGGTGGACGCGGCTTCGGTGGAGGGCAGAGATCCCGTGGACGATGTGAAAAAGATCATGGAGGAACTGGCGAAGTACGACGCGTCCCTCCTTTCCCGCCCGCAGCTCATTGCTGCGAACAAGATCGACTGCATCTACGACGACGGAGAAACTGCGGATCCCATTCAGAGACTCCGGGATGCCTTTGAACCGGAAATAAAGGTCTATCCCATTTCCGGGGTCTCCGGAGAGGGGATCCGGGAACTGAAATTCGCCATCTGGGAGCTTCTTCAGACTCTGGACCGCACGGTGACAGTGTTCGAGCCGGAGATCGAGATCGACTATACCGGCGACAAGAACCTTCCCTACACAGTGGTGAAGGAGGCGGAAGGCGTCTTCGTGGTCGAGGGCCCGCGGGTCGAAAAGATGCTTGGCTACACGAACCTGGAGTCCGAGAAGGGCTTCGACTTCTTCCAGAAGTTCCTGAAGAACAGCGGCATACTCGACGATCTCGAGAAGCTCGGTATTCAGGAAGGCGACACCGTCCGCATGTACGGACACACGTTTGATTATTACAAGTAAGGTGATAAAATGAATACAAAACAGCGTGCTTTTCTTAAGAGCATTGCCATGACGACAGACCCGATCTTCCAGATCGGGAAGTCTTCCCTGACACCGGAACTGACCGACGCTGTGGGGGAAGCGCTGGACAAGCGGGAGCTTGTGAAGATCTCCGTCCTGCAGAACTGTATGGATGATCCGAAGGAGATGGCCCAGATCCTGGCGGACCGGACTCACAGCGAGGTGGTGCAGGTCATCGGAAAAAAGATCGTGCTCTACAAGCAGGCAAAGGAAGAAAAGAACAGGAAGATCCTTCTTCCGCGGAAGTGATTTCCGGGGGGCGGCAGCATCGCCCGCAGGGGCAGAAAAACAGACTTGAGGCGGAGGTCCGGCATGAGAAAGCAGATCGCGATCCTCGGAGGAACCTTTGATCCGATTCATAACGGTCACCTGAAACTGGCGGAGAATGCGTTCCGGCAGTTTCATCTGAATGAAGTCTGGTTCATGCCCGCACCGAACCCGCCCCACAAGACCGGCCGGAAGATCGAAGATTTCACGGACCGGGCCGCCATGGTGCGGCTGGCCATCGCTCCATATGAAGGCTTTGTCTGCTCGGAGTTCGAGACGCAGTTTCAGGGGAAATCCTACACCAGCGAAACGCTGACGCGGCTGACGGAGATGTATCCCGACACCGATTTTTACTTTGTGGTAGGTGCGGATTCCTTCTATGAGTTCGGGAACTGGCATGAGCCGGAGACCATCTCGAAGCTGGCGACGATCATCGTCGCTGACCGGGATTACGAAAAAAGCCATTCGGACCGGGATGTCCAGGAAAAATTCCTTCGGGAGACCTTCGGGACCCGGGTCCTGTTTGTCCGGGCGGCAGAGGTTGATATTTCCTCAAACCACATCAGGAGGCTGCTCCGGAACGGCCGTTTCCGGGCCGCAGCAAAGCTTCTGCCGGCACCTGTGCTGGACTACATCCGGGTCCGCCGGCTTTACGCGGATACGGAGTAAGAAATGCCCCGGGTAATGTTCAGAAGTAAGAAACCGAAAAGAATCAACGGAAAGAAAGACATGATATCTGAAAGAGAACTGCCGGAGAAGCTGAAAAAGAAGCTTTCCCGGAATTTAAGCGAACGACGTTATGAGCATACTCTCGGCGTTGCGTACACGGCGGCCTGCCTGGCCATGCGCTTCGGGGCGGATCCTTTGAAGGCGGAGATCGCAGGACTTCTGCATGACTGCGCAAAGGAGTTTTCGGAGAAAGAGCTCCTGAAGCTCGGGGAAAAGTACGGTTATCACTTTGAGGACTATGAACTTGAGGCGCCCCAGGTCCTGCACGCCGTCATCGGCCCTTATATCGCCAAGGACAAGTACGGTGTGGACGATCCGGAGATCCTGTCCGCCATCCGGTGGCATACCACCGGAAGGGGCGATATGACGCTGCTGGAGAAGATCGTGTTCACGGCGGATTACATTGAGCCGAATCGTTTTAAGGCTTCAAATCTTCCGGAGATCCGCACACTGGCTTTTTCGGATCTTTCCTACTGTGTGTACCGGATCAGCGAAGATACGCTCAGCTACCTCAGAACCCGCGGAATCCCTGTCGATCCTATGACCGGGGAATGCTATCAGTGGCTAAAGGAGAACGGAAACCATGACAAGTAAGGAACTCGTAAAAGCTGCAGTCGCCGCCATCGAGGAGAAAAAAGGAGAGGACATCAAGGTCATCGACATCTCCGGCGTCTCCGTCATCGCGGATTATTTCATCCTGGCCAGCGGAAACAACCAGCGCCAGACCCAGGCTATCGCGGATGAACTGGAGGAGCGCCTCGGAAGACAGGGTGTCTTCATGAAGCAGAAGGAAGGCTATACCACAGGAAACTGGATCCTTCTGGATTATCAGGACGTGGTGATCCACATCTTCAACAGTGAAGACCGCAGATTCTATAATCTGGAGCGTATCTGGACCGACGGAAAGACCGTCGATGATATAGAGGCGCTGTAAAGGATATTTTCAGTATTTTGTGTTATGATGGTTAAGTAGTTACCGCCCGGCAGTTCTGTCCGGGTGGAAGAATTACAGACTATCCATGGATTATGCCGGCCGTTTGAAACAGACCGGCAGCACAGCACAGGAGGTATCGTATGGAGTTCACAAAGGATACGCTGGTTAAAGATATTCTCGCAAAATACCCGGATCTCAAAGGAAAGCTGATCGCGATGGATCCGAAGTTCAAGATCCTCGACAATCCGATGGCAGCGATGCTGATCAACAAGGCGACCCTTGCTGACGTCAGCGTCAAGGCAGGAATGGACGTGGACACCCTGATCGCCCAGCTTAAGACCCTGATCTGAATATACAGATCCCGACACAAACAGAAGCCCTGTACAGGAATAGATCCTGCACAGGGCTATTTCTTTTTCAGGTCACATCATACGGAAGAGGCCGATGACCTTTCCGAGGACTTCGCAGTGGTCGGTGATGATGGGATCCATGAAGTCGTTTTCCGGCTGGAGACGATAATGGCCGTTTTCCTTGTAGAAGCGCTTGACGGTGGCACCGTCATCCACCATGCAGACAGCGATCTCGCCGTTCCGGACAGAAGGCTGCCGGGCAACGAGGACATTATCCCCGTCATAAATACCGACATTGATCATGGAGTCCCCGCGGACCTTCAGCATGAAGGTCTCAACGTTCGGAAGCATGTCTGCAGGGATCGGGAAGTAGTCGACGATGTTCTGCTCCGCAAGGATCGGCTCGCCGGCAGCGACGCGGCCCACCATGGGAATGTTGGCGATCTCGCGGCGGGTCAGGTTGAAGGTGTCATCCACGATCTCGATGGTCCTGGGCTTGGTGGGATCCTTGCGGATATAACCGTTTTTCTCCAGGGTCTCAAGATGTGCGTGAACAGAAGAAGTGGAGCGGAGATGCACCGCTTCACAGATCTCCCGTACAGCCGGCGGATAACCTTTCTTCAGGATGCAGTCCTTGATATATTCCAGTATTTCCTGCTGCTTTGCAGTGATCTTTCCCTTTGCCATCCGGCTTCCCTCCTAACATATTCAGAGCTTCGGAAACACTTGGCGCTTCCGGAGAGCGTTAATTCAGCTGCGGAAGTAAACCCCGGCAGCCATACTGCGGAATCCGGTTCCGCACAGGAGTTTCCACTTGATTGCGGAAGTTAGTTCCGCACAGGAGTTTCCCTGAGGCTATCATAGCATGTATGTTCGAAAAATGCAAACAATTGTTCGATAAAGTAATTGACAAACGCACGTTCGCATTGTAATATGAGACAAGAACGAATGTTCGGAAACACGGGGGAGAAGAACGGGGGAGAAGAGATGAGCAGGTCTGAGATGCGCAGGATCGAAAAAACCAACAGAACCTTTGCAAAGCTGGTGCTGACAGCAGTTATACTGTTTCTCCTGATCATTGCGGCAGAGCACGGAACCATGACGGTCCTGGCAGAAGAGCCTGCAGTTTACGGGACAAAGACAGCTGTCTACGAGTCCGTGAAAGTAGGAGAAGGAGAGGATCTGGAGATCATAGCGGACCGCTGCGAGCGCGGAGAACTGTCCCGGGAAGCTTATATCGAAACGCTCCGGCGGATCAATGGTCTTCACGGCAGCCGTATACACCGCGGATGCTGGATCGCAGTAGTGAATTACCGCTGAAACTAATATAGGTTTACATAATAATATTATGTAAACTGCTTCGGCAAAGAAACAGACCGGCAGCTCCGGGGAGATCCCGGGTCTGCCGGTCTTATCAGTTTTGGAAGTATTTGATTTCCTGATGAGATTCCGTCCGGGAGATCAGGAAGCGCTTTTCGTTTCCTCTGCAGCGGCTGTTTCCGCAGCAGCAGTTTCCGCAGCGGAAGTTTCCGCGGCGGTCGTTTCCTGAGCCGCAGCTTCCTGAGCGGCAGTTTCCTGAGCCGCAGCTTCCTGAGCCGCAGCTTCCTGAGCCGCAGCTTCCTGTGCGGCAGCCTCAGCCGCCGCCTGTGCATATGCTTCCCTGATCTGCTTGTCGATTTCTTCGGCATTTTCAATATAAGCGTTGTAGACAGCATTGATCAGGTCATAGTCGTCATTCAGCGCATAAATAAAAGTGTTCAGGGATTTCTGGAAGCTGTCGGAACTTGCCTCCGGAAGGCTTTTTCCGTACTGAACCGTGAGGCCGACGCTTTCCTTGATCTTTTCATAAGCCGGGTAGAGTGAAGCAATATTGTAAATGACCTGCTCGCAGGGCACCAGCTCCTCCTCGACGATCTTTTTCGCTTCGGCAGCAGTGGTCGCATTGTTCAGTCTGGATGCAGGCTCGGCTTCAAGAGAAAGATAATATTTCATGTCCCCGAGAGCGGCAATGGTATCAAAGTCCGGATGAGCGGAGATAAAACCCTTTGTTACGGCGAGATCCGTGTATCCTTCGCGAACCCATCTTTCATAGGTCATCACATGCACCGTGCCGTCTGCCTCACACCAGCAGCCATCCTTATCCACCAGCGAGCCGTCCGGCGCCTGCGCGTCGGTGAGAAGCTTTCCGTCAGAGCCGAAATAATAGCATTCCGCATTGCCGTCGCCTTCGCCGTCCAGCCATGCCCATCCGTCGGCAACATAGTTCTCTGTGCCGTCAAACTTATAATACCAGTCTTTGCCATCCAGACTGGTTTCCCATCCGGCATGAGCGGGGACTGCGGCCAGAACAGATACTGCAGATGCGATCAACAGTGTTTTGAAAAATCTCTTCATAATTCGACCTCCTGTAGAACTTCCCGGTGATCCTTCCGGGCGTCTTATTAAATTACGATTCGGGATAGAGTTATCTGATATATACAACAGAAATCATATCATGATATTGACCGATTGTTAATAGGAAAAGTTATGATTCGGGATCCTCCCGCAGCCGGACCTTGTTTCTGGCGCTTCTGCGGCGGTCCTCCTGAAGCGCTGCGTAGTGCTTACGGGTGGTGTTGACATCGTTGTGGCCAAGGACGTCCGCCACCAGGTAAATATCACCGGTCTCGCGGTACAGGCTGGTGCCGTAGGTGCTGCGCAGCTTGTGAGGCGTGATCTTTTTCAGCGGCGCGGCGGTCCTGGCGTATTTCTTCACCATATTCTCGACGCTGCGGACGTTCATCCGGCGGTTCTGGAGGGAGAGGAAGAGGGCCTCCTCAGAGCCCTCGGCGGGAGAAATATGCTCCCGTTCCTCCAGCCAGTTAAGCAAAGCTTCCTCGACCTCGTCCCCGAAATAGACCACCTGTTCCTTGCCGCCTTTTCGGTGGACCCTGATGCCGTCGTTCCGGAAATCTACGTCATTGACGTCCAGGCCGACGCATTCCGAGACACGGATCCCGGTGCCGAGAAGCAGGGTCAGAATTGCCAGATCCCGGATCTTTGTCTTTTCATGGAAAGCCTTCTGGCGTTCCGTCAGCCGGTCGCCGCTTTCCGCCTGATCCAGCATGAGGGCAACCTCGTCCACGTCCAGACGGATGATCTCTTTTTCGTGGAGCTTCGGCATCAGGACCCGGGCAGCAGGATCGTTTTCCACCATTTCCTTCTGGTACAGGTATTTGTAGAAGCTTTTGAGAGAGCTGACCTTGCGTTTGACGCCGGTCTCGCGGTTCATGACGCCGCCCCGGGGATTGGCCTCGGCAGGGCGGTATTTCAGATACTCCATGTATTCCTCGATATCCGTCGGCGTAAGCTGTCCGAGCATGTCCAAAGTGATATTGCGGATTCCGCCGCATTTCGCGATGACCGGGTTCTCGTCTATCAGATACTGGAAAAAGATCCTGAGATCATATGCGTAGGCGATGCGGGTGCGGGACTGGGTCCGCGGCTCGATCCCGCGGAAGTAAGTTCTGCAGTACGGCGGAAGTTCAGAGATCATTTCCCTGAGCCGCCGGATATTTTCCCGGTCGATTTTTTCGCTGTAGTTCAGACTGTCTGAAGCCATATAGAGGATACCTCCGGAATATTGATGAAAGCATGCCTGGATCCCTTGCTATTTATTCGTTAAACAAGAGTTTCGCGAATAGTTAGATGCCGCTCTCATACTACCGCTCCATACGGAAAATGTCAAGGCAGTCCTGTTCAGAGGGATCTGAGGACATTTTTATATGTGATGCATATGACAAATAAAAAAAGAAACACACCGTCTGCCGGAAGGAATTGCCTCTGACACACGGTGTGAATTTCTTTTTTTTAAAGACCGACGCCCGGGCCGGCGCTTTCAGGTTCTGTGGTGCGTTCTGTCGGCGCGCCGAAAAGACGGTTGATCTGGTCTTTGGAAGGATCTGAAGCACTCTGGGACGATTTAAACGGATTGAAGCCCGGACCGCGTGTTTCCCCGTCAGAGCCCTCGGAAACGCTCTCAGAGGCTTCTGACGCGTTCTGAGACCCTTCCGAAGTCTTTCCCTGCCCGGTATTGTCTGTGGAATCCCCGGATCCGGATGCTGCAGTATTGCCGGTTTCGTCCGCGGCGTTTGCTGTTCCTTCAGCTTCTGCAGATTCCTCCGCAGAGCTGCTTTCCTCTGACGAGGCTGTTTCCTTTGCGGTGGTCGTTTCCTCTGAAGCAGCGGTTTCCTTCGCCTTCGTTGTTTCAGCGGCTTTGGTGGTTTCACGGATCTTTTCCGTCTCTCCGGAACTTCCGCGGGAACCGGAGCCCGAACCGAGATCTCCGTCCCCTTCAGGTGTCTTGACACCTGCCTGTTCGTCCGCTTTCTTTCCGGTCTTCTTTACCAGCCTGCTGCTGACCTCCCGGACAGATTCCGGAGCCTTGTAATTGTCGTCGTCAAAGAGGAACTTGTGCAGCTGGACGACATTGGTCTCCAGCGTGACGGGTATTACGGAATCCCTGCCATCGATCTTCCCGGTGGTCTTTTCAAAGGGGAAGCCGCCGGTGGCTCCCAGGTAATACTTTTTCGCCTTCACTGCCATGGGAAGCAGGTCGTCGATGGTGACGCTGGTCTTCGTCAGCGGCATCACACTGGTCACAAGCTCCATCAGCGTGGCGGGATCAGCCTTTTTGGCTTTTTCAACCAGAAGGGAAACGACTCTCCTCTGCCGCTCCGTCCGCTGGAAATCCGTATCCATCAGCCTGAGGCGCGCGTATGCCACCGCCTGGACGCCGTCCAGATGGTTCATCCCCGCCTGCTTAAGCTGTACGGAGCCGATGCCGGTGGCCTCGACGGTCTCGGTGATAAAGGCATTGATATAGGCAAATTCCGGTTCGGTGATCTCAATGTCGACCCCGCCCAGAATATTGATGGCATCGATCACGGCCTTCCAGTTGAACGTGGCGTAGTCGTCCGGGACGATGTCGAGATTGTGCTTCATGGTCCAGAGCGCCTGCTCAGGGCCTCCGCGGAAATACGCCTCGTTGAATTTGTGATATTTTCCCTCTTTGTCGATCTGAACGTAGAGATCACGGTAGACCGACACAAGCCGGACTTCCCCGGTCTCCCGGTTCAGACATGCGATCATATTTACGTCCGACAGCGCCCCTTTTCCCAGAGACCCGTCTCTCGAGTCCACGCCGAAGACCGCCACAGTATAGAACCCCTTTTCCGGGATCTCCGGTTTTGCCTCCGGGATCTCCGGGTCTGCTGTGCCGCTTCTTCTGCCTTTTCCCAGAGACCAGATTCCGAACACCGTCAGCGCAAGCATCAGTCCCAGGATCAGCGTGCGAAGAGGATGGGATTTTTTCCTGGATCTCCTTGTCCGCTGCGCGCCGCCTCCGGAACGCCCGTTTCCTGCGTTTCGCCCGGCTCCCGCATCCCGGCCCTGCCCGGCTGTCCTTCCGCTTCCGCCCGCCCCGGGATCTCCGTCCACGTCGATAAAGAAACTGCCGACGACGGCACTCTTTCCTTTCCCCGGATCATCCGGAGAAGCCCCGAGATACAGTTCATCCTGCTGTGCGCGTCCTGTCCCGCGGCTTTTTCCGCCGGCGCGGCTGTGTTCCGGTTCCCGTTTCCGGGCCTCTTCCCTGATCCGCCGGAGCCGTTCGATATTAGATTCTTCGTTTTTGTTTTCTCTCATATCCCCTGTTTTCAGTCGAGCAGATTTCTGCAGGACATCCCCGTGTCGGTCTGGACTGTCATAACGACGTTGTTGGTCACACCGCCAGTCTCATGAATACAGATTGCCTGCCCCTCTTCATCCCACCGGAAAAACATCAGCACATGTCCGATAGTCTCTTCTCCGCCGGCGCGGACCAGAATGTCTCCTGTCTGAAGATCCTTTCTGCGGATCTCATGTCCCAGATGGATCAGTCCGCCGGTGCTGGATTCACTGAGGGGCGTGCCGAAGGTGCTCCACCAGTTCCACGCCAGCCATCCGGAGCAGTCAAGTCCCCGGAAGACTCTTCCCTTGTAATCCGGTCCGACGAGGGTGCCGAAATGATTCTTGTCATAATCCGCCGAGGAAGCCTTGCCGCCGAAGTAATATGGAATGCGGCCTATGCTGCCCAGGGCGTTTTCCGCCAGCCTCCTGCGGTCTTCACTGAGATCCTCCGGAAGCAGCTCCAGATAGGATTTGATCTCTGACTCGGAAAGAGGCGAGGTTTTGGAGAACAGGCTGACGGAGAGGCCGTAGTCCGCATACCAGTCAGCTGCGGCAAGGGCCCTGGCTTCTGCCATGGTCTCCTCGGTCCAGCCCTGCCAGTTCTCATTGAAATTCTTTTTCTTTCCGCCGATGGGATCCAGCGTAAAGAGGTTTTTCTTACCGTCCAGACCATAGATCACAGCTTTGACCGTCAGGTCTATATGGCCGGGACATTTCATGAATTTACTGACCGCAGGATCCACTGCAGGAGCTTCGCTTTCAGCAGCGGCCTGATTCAGTCCGCCGTCTTCTGCCGACGCAGCGGCTTCCTGTCCGTCGGCACTCTCAGCGGCGGTATTACCACCCTCTGCAGCCGATGCTGCGGCCGTATCCTGAATCTCTGAGGCGGCAGCTTCGGCTGCGCTTTCAACGATGGACTCTGCAGCCGTCTCTGCAGCCGTCTCTGCAGCCGTCTCTGCAGCTGTCTCTGCAGCTGTCTCCATGGATGTTTCTGCAGCTGTTTCCGCAGAGGTACTCTGCGCTTCTGTCATCAATGCCGCACCGGGTCCCGAGATCTCCTGGTCAACCGCGACTACACCGGCGTTCTGCAAGGCAGCGGCTATTGCCGCGGATGCCGCATCGTCGTTCATGGCCGCATCTGACGTGTCTGCGGCCATTCCCTCGCCGGCCGCTGCGTCCCCCGGCGTTGCATCAGAGACAGCCTCTTCTGCATTTCCGGCTCCGCCCGCCGATACGGCAGCAGCGGCGGCAACACTCGCAGCAGGTTTCTCGGCATGCTGTCCGTTTCCGCGCCGGATCGCTTTGGCTACCTGTTCCTGCGTAAGACAGTCATCCGCGTCATAGTAGACCTGGCCGATGGATGCTGACGAGGAATGGGAAGCGTTCCAGAGTTTCTTCGCGTAACTGTAGAAGGTGTCATAGTCTTCGATCCCGTTGTGCCAGCAGTAGACGCTTGCCATGGCCAGGATCTCTTTTACATTGGAGCTCACGGGATTTGCTTTTCCGTTTCCGTCCGTGATGCTGACGTTGATATTCTTCCACTTCCCGATGTCCCAGGTGGAAGGATCGTCGATGTTGTGTTTGTCGTCCGTAATATTGTACTTACCCATGACCCGGGAGCGGTCAATGCCCAGCGCCGCGGCTGCGTTCGCGGGACGCTGTGTGCTGTAACGGAAAACAGAAGTCTGCCAGTCCGTGTCACGTTCATAGAGATCACGGAAGGCCTTGCCGCCGTAGCTCTGGAGGGGGTCCTCCGGATCCTCGGCGTTCTCCGGGAACAGATAACGGAAATTGTAGACCGTGGGCCCAGGTTCCGGAACCGCAGGTTCAGGTTCCGTCTCCGGGACCGTGGTCTCGGGCACGGTCGTCTCCGGGGGCGCCGTGGTCTCAGGCGCAGTCTCCTGCACTGTGGTCTCAGGCACTTCCGTCTCAGGAACTGCCTGAATCTCCGCTGCAGGCGGAGTCTGCGGGTACAGGGAAACAGCCCCCCCTGAGACGACCGCACCGGTCACCGCCATGGCAAGCGAAATCAGTATTCTTTTGAGGAGCGCGCCCGTCACAGAAGGCTGCGGCAGGCCTCGATCTCGTGCCGCATAGCTTCCGGGCCCGGAGCGCCGACGGTGTTGCGCTTCGCGATGCAGGTCTTCATGGAGATCGCGTCATAGACGTCCTCCGCAAAGACCGGGGAGACCTCCCGGAATTCTTCCAGGGAAAGGTCATCCAGTGCCTTGTTCTTTTCAATGCACATCAGGACAAGCTGTCCTACGATGCCGTGGGCATCCCGGAAGGGAACGCCCTTGCCCACCAGATAATCTGCCGCGTCGGTGGCGTTGGTGAAGCCGCCCTTCGCCGAGTTTTCCATGCGGGCATGGTTGAACTTCATGGCAGCCAGCATGCCGGTCATCAGGCGGATGCAGCTCAGCGCCGTATCGATGGCGTCGAAAGCGCCCTCCTTATCTTCCTGCATATCCTTATTGTAAGCCAGCGGAAGGCCCTTCATCACCGTAAGAAGGCCTGTCAGGGCGCCGTAGACACGGCCGGTCTTTCCGCGGATCAGCTCCGCGATGTCCGGGTTTTTCTTCTGCGGCATGATGCTGGAGCCCGTGGAATAGGTGTCTGCGATCTCCACAAAGCGGTATTCGTTGGTGTTCCAGATGATGATCTCTTCCGCAAGCCTGGAAAGATGCATCGCGGTCATGGCCAGATCGGAAAGGTATTCGATCAGATAATCCCGGTCGCTGACGGAATCCATGCTGTTCCGTGTGGGACCGTCGAAATCGAGGAGACGGGCAGTCTCATCCCGGTCCAGCGGATAAGTGGTTCCCGCAAAAGCTCCCGCCCCCAGCGGGCAGAGATTCAGGCGTTTCCTGCAGTCTGCCATGCGGCTGCGGTCTCTTAAGAACATCTCGAAATAAGCTCCGAAATGATGTGCCAGCGTCGTGGGCTGGGCCTTCTGGAGATGGGTGAATCCGGGCATGACAGTATCCGTATTCTCTTCCATGATCTTAAGGATCTCCGAGAGCAGCGTCGTCAGCAGCGCGCCGGTCTCATCGATCTCGTCACGGATATAAAGCTTCATGTCCAGGGCAACCTGGTCGTTTCTGCTCCGGCCGGTGTGCAAACGCTTCCCGGCATCGCCGATCCGCTCCGTCAGCGTCCCCTCGATGAAGGAATGGATGTCCTCGTAGTCAGAATCATTCTCAAAGGTCAGGGTCCCGTTCTCCAGTTCCTCCGCGATCTGCGTAAGTCCCTGAAGGATGGCCTTCCGGTCCTCTTCACTGATGATCTTCCGGTCCGCCAGCATCGTCGCGTGGGCGATACTTCCGCGGATATCCTGCCGCCAGAAGCGCTGATCGAAGGACAGGGATTCGTTGAATTCCTGAGCAAGGCTGTCTGTCTTCTGTGTAAATCTTCCGCCCCAGAGTTTCATTCGTTTTCATCTATGATATCTGCCGAAGCCTGAATATCATTTTTCCTTTCATTTTCTTCTTCGGGAGACGCCTCTGAATCTTCAAGTCCTTCTTCAGAAGCATCTTCCTCGTCAAATACTTCGGAGTCTTCTTCTGATGTTTCGTCCTCCGGAGTTACCTCCCCACTGTGCTTTTTATGGATCACAGAGAACGCAGCCGCGCCGAGCAGCAGCACCAGGCTTACGATGGTGATCAGGATCCCCTCTGTCCTGCCGCGGGGACGGAAATCAAAGGTCATCTGATGGGTCCCGGCGGGAAGCCGGACAGCGAGGAAGGCATTGAAATACTCATCCGTGTCCAGGGTCCGTCCGTCTGCGGTGACGGTCCATCCCTTGTCGTAAGGAATCGAGGTCAGAAGCATTCCTGCCTCGGACGCGGTGACGGTGCCCTCGATATGGGTGTCTGAGAAGGAGGTGATCTCCATGGGCTCTGTCACCATCGCGGCCCGGAGCTCTGCCAGCGCGTTGTAGTCAAAGCGGTAGATATGGCAGTCCAGGGTGGCGCCGCTGGCTTCGCCGGATTCCGTCAGTGTGACCCGCTCTCCTTCATACAGCGTGCCGAGTTCCATGAAGAAATGGCGGTTCAGATTGTCATAGGTCTGGTCGCCGCCGGGCAGATCCGCACGGACCTTGTTGATTTTCGAGGACAGCGCATAGGCGTAGTACTCTCCGTCCGCGTCTGCCGTAAAGGTGCAGGTGGCCCCGGTCGTGCTGCTCTCATTCATGATCAGCATCGGGGAGGTGAAGAACAGCGAGCTCAGATCATTCTGGACATCTGCCGGATCATCCAGCTTCCGTTCCCAGTTTTCTTCCAGGTCCGGCCTGACCATGTAGGCCAGGGGGAAGGTGGAGGGATTCTCGTAGAGCCAGGTATTTCCGGAGCTTGCGACCAGCTTCAGAGCCGGGTTGTAGGACTCCGAGGAGTAGAAAGCATACCGGACGTTCAGGAAAGCGTCCACGAAGGGCGTCGAGCCGTTGATGCTGTAGGCATTCACCGAACTCTCACATCCCAGGTCCCGGAGAAGGGTTCCCAGATTCTTGTAGGCCATGGAGGAGAACAGGGAGACGGAGGGGAAATTCATCCATGCGCCGTCATCCTTCGATTTCCGTCTGACCTTCTCAAAGCGGGTGAAGGGCTGATCCGAGACCGTGTTCCTGAGCGAGATCACATCCGCATTGTCCGCGGTGTAGTTTTTCCGGTTGGTGGTCGGAACTGTGGTGGCAGTCATGTTGACGGCAGCCTCCACCGCCACCAGCGCCATCAGGATAAAGGCCGCGGTATTCCTGTTCATGCGGCGCTCGCGCACCATCCACAGAATCAGCGCGTAGAGAGCCACGAACAGCATCGCGGCGTAGTAGACCACGAAATGGAAATCTTCATTGTCCACGAATTTCTGGCAGAAAACGACAAACAGGAAGCTGAGCAGGAAGGAAAGCTTCAGGTCCTTCCCGGTATTTCCGTCCCACAGGTATACTGCCCTGCAGCAGAGATAAAGGACAAGGAAGATGTAGATAAAGCTCTGGCGCGCCGGCAGGGAGTTCGGGTAGTGGAATCCGTGCCAGATATAGTTCAGAACATTGATGGAGAAACTGGCGAGGAAAAAGATGAGGACTGTCCCGTAGACTGCCTTCTCCTTCAGAGAGACTTTCCGGTTCACCACGTAGAGGATCATCAGCTGGAAGACCGCCACGCCGCAGAATATGTTCGGCCAGTGGTCCAGCCCTGTCTCGACGGAGATGTTGCCGATGTGTCTGGCCAGCATATCAAGGATGGAGAAATAACAGGAGAAAGTTTTCGGAAAGCTGAAGTCGCCGGAAGCAGTCGCCTGCAGTGCGAAGACCTCCGGGATCAGGACCGCGGCAGCGAGACCTCCCGCCACCAGGGAACAGCATGCAAACTGTACACCGGTCTTAAGGAAACGCCGCGGCGTCATCTTCCCCTCAAGAATCACAAGGCAGAAGAACCAGATGATCAGGAACATGCAGATCATGATCGAAATATAGTAGTTCGAGGTGATACTGAGTCCCAGCGTGACAGTGTACATGATCCACCGGTTTTCGGAGACCAGTTTTTCCGCACCGTAAATGATCAGCGGAAACAGGAGGATGCAGTCGAGCCACATTACGTTCCAGCTGTAGGCACACATATAGGCGGACATTGCGTAAAAGATCCCGAAAAATGCCGGGTAGAGACGATCTTCTTCCGTGTGTCTCTGCAGGTACCAGGTCATGGTGAGACCGCAGAGACCGGTCTTCACGACGATCATGATCGTGATGAACTCGATCACGTATTTCTTCGGGCAGAGTACGATCAGCCAGTTCAGCGGGCTGGCGAGGTAATATGCATAGATGGCGGAAAAATTGACGCCCATGCCGACGTCCCAGCTGTACAGAAGGCTTCCGCCGGTGCTCAGTTTATATTTGAATTCCGAGAAAAACGGCGCGTACTGATGATAGAGATCTGTCCGGAGAAAGCACTCGTCCCCGAAGGGGAAAATGCCTCTCTGGATGAAGATCACGATCATGATGAAGACGGGAATGAAAAAAGAAACGATCCACGCGTCTTTGCGCCGGAACCAGGAATAATCTTCAGTATCTTTGTGATCCATTCTGAATAGTTCTCCGTAAAGCGTCCAGATTTATAACTTGTATAGTATAGCACAAAAACAGTCATCCCCGCCACCGGTAACGGAGGCAGAGATGACTGTCTCATATTAATAAATTATTAAGTTTGGTTATGCTGTCCCCTGAGGGAAGGATGATACTCCAGCACTTCCTTAGTTATTGATAGAGTTGTTCTTGAGAATGACGTCGTGGCTTCCGCCCTCGACGATGGAGGTGGAGGAAACCACCGTCAGCCTTGCCTTCTGCTGCAGCTCCGGGATGGAAAGCGCGCCGCAGTTGCACATGGTGGAGCGGACCTTGTAGAGTGTGGTCTGCACACCCTCAGCCAGCGGCCCGGCGTAGGGAACGTAGCTGTCGACGCCTTCCTCGAAGGAAAGTTTGGTGGCGCCGCCCAGGTCGTAACGCTGCCAGTTGCGTGCACGGTTGGAGCCTTCGCCCCAGTACTCCTTGACATAGTTTCCGTTGATGCGGAGCTTGTTGGTCGGGCTCTCGTCGAAGCGGGCAAAATAACGGCCCAGCATGACAAAATCCGCGCCCATGGCCAGTGCCAGGGTAATGTGGTAGTCATGGACGATACCGCCGTCGGAACAGATCGGAATGTAGATGCCGGTCTGCTCAAAATACTCGTCTCTTGCCTTTGCGACCTCGATGACTGCAGTCGCCTGACCGCGGCCGATGCCCTTGGTCTCGCGGGTGATGCAGATGGAACCGCCGCCGATGCCGATCTTCACGAAGTCTGCGCCTGCCTTTGCCAGGAACAGGAAACCGTCGCGGTCGACGACATTGCCCGCGCCGACCTTGACACGGTCGCCGTAGGTCTTGCGGATCCATTCGATGGTGCGGCTCTGCCACTCGCTGAAGCCTTCGGAGGAATCAATGCAGATCACGTCCACGCCGGCTTCCACCAGCGCCGGGACACGCTCCGCGTAGTCTCTGGTATTGATGCCTGCGCCGACGACATAGCTCTTGTTCTCATCCAGAAGCTCGTTCACATTCTCCTTGTGGCTGTCGTAGTCCTTGCGGAACACCATGTACTGAAGGTGTCCTTCCTCATCGATCAGCGGCAGGGAATTGATCTTGTGCTCCCAGATAATGTCGTTGCAGTCGTGCAGGTTGGTGGTGGCAGGTGCGGTGACCAGCTTGTCAAAGGGAGTCATGAACTCCGTGACAGAGAGATCCGGGCCCATCCTGGAAAGACGGTAGTCACGGGATGCGACAATACCGAGCAGCTTTCCGTGGGCGGTGCCGTCCTCGGTAATGGCGACGGTGGAATGGCCGGTGCGGGTCTTCAGCTCCAGGACATCCGCCAGGGTCGCGGTGGGCGGAAGGTTGGAATCGCTGGTGACGAAGCCTTTTTTATACTGCTTCACGCGGCGGACCATATCTGCCTCATTCTCGATGCTCTGGGATCCGTAGATAAAGGAAACGCCGCCCTGCTTTGCCAGCGCGATGGCGAGGTTGTCCCCGGAGACAGACTGCATGATCGCGGAGACCATGGGAATATTCATGGTGATCGGGCACTCTTCCGCCCCCTTCTTGAATTTGACGAGCGGAGTCTTGAGACTCACGGACGTCGGAATGCATTCAGCGGATGAATAGCCCGGTACAAGCAGATACTCACCGAAGGTTCTGGACGGTTCCGAAAAAAAGTATGCCATTATTTCCTCCCTCTCGCATTGGACATTTTGTTCATCAGAATATTAGTCGTATTCTACATGAATCTCCGCCGTAAATCAACACCCGAAATACAGAATATTTTTGCGCTGCGCCGCGCGGGTCCCGCGAGGGGGTTTTAAGCTTTTCTCAGCACGGCGTGGAGCCTCAGATGTTTCCGGCGCTCCGCCGCTTCGCATATGAGGCCGGCCTGTTCCGCCAGCTTCCGGATCTCCGAAGGACTGTAGCAGTGTACATCGCCCTTGCCCATCAGATTCCCCAGCGGAAGCTCCACCCTGTTCACAAACCAGAGAAACGGCCGCGGCACGGTCATGTCCCGCAGGATTAGTCTCCCGCCGGGACGGAGGACCCGGGCGCAGCTATGAAAGAATTTCTCCGGATGCGGATAATGATGAAAACTCATGGAGCAGATGACAGCGTCGAAGCTTTCATCTTCAAAAGGCAGGTCCTCGCAGTCTCCCACCGTGAATACAGCTTCCGGAATGTCCCGTGTCCGGGCGGTCTTTATCATCTCCGGAGAGAGGTCGATCCCCGTCAGCGGCAGCGACCGGAAATGGGTTCTGATCAGGGCCAGCATGGCGCCGGTGCCGCATCCGCAGTCCAGCAGGGATCCGAAGGATTCTTTTTTCAGTTCTCTCAGAATATCCGGATAATCATTCCGGCAGAGACGGTAGATCCCCGCATGTTTTCCGTCAAAGGACATGGCCGCCTTGTTGAATTCCGCGATGGTCAGTGCTTTCAGCTGTTCCGGTGTCTTCATGATGTCCTGGCCTTTCCTGCGGCTGCCGATGTCTTCCCGTCCGTCGGCAGCCATTCTGAAAGCAGAACCGCCGCAGGCCATAAAGGTCTGCGACGGTTCCGCGCTGCCCGGAGAGAGAGTCTTTTCTCTCTGCGGACATGTATTCTTTCTTTTATACCGGGTATGCCTTGGAGGCAGTATCTGCCTTCGAGATGTCCATACCGGTCTTCTGTGCCTGTCTGTACTTGAAGAAGTCCATGGCGACCTGCGGGAACAGTGCATAGGAAAGCACATCCTCGTCCTGCTGCTTCCACGGAGCGATCTCCTCCTCGTACTTCGGGAGCTGCGGCGGGATCAGATCTGCCGGACGGCAGGTGATGGGCTCTTCGCCCTTCAGGATCATCTTCTGGACCTCCGGATTCACCGGACGTACGGACTGGCCGAACTCGCCGTGCACCAGCTTGTGGGACTCCTTCGGGACCATCTTGTAGCGGGACTTCATGAGAACGTTCATGACAGCCTGGGTACCGACGATCT
>Ga0256404_1004017_pt1 | contig 28577 bp, 27 predicted proteins | sample RumenRJG_01DNA_FD_185990 | JGI IMG/M metagenome (GOLD analysis project Ga0256404, IMG submission 185990) | Bovine rumen microbial communities from Lethbridge, Alberta, Canada - RJG_01 | ecosystem: Host-associated > Mammals > Digestive system > Stomach > Rumen | place: Canada: Alberta | collected...
CGTGACGACGTACACTGTTTCGTTCAGCTTGTAAGAACCGTCGTAAGGTGTCTGATACTCCTTTATCTTATAGATAAAAGGATGCCATCTGTTCTTCTTGTCATAGAATCCGGCTGTGAGACCTTTCTTCTCGCCATGCCCGTTCTCGTCCGTGACAATGGTAAGGTATGATTTGGCGTTCTTCCATACGTCACCGGATACATTCTGAACTTTATCCGTTTTTGCATTGAGAAGCTGTAGAGTGCTTAACTTAGTTCCTGTGCTGATATCATATCTGGTATACCGGAGAACCTTGAATCCGGCTCCTTTGAGCTTCTTTCCTGTCTGACTGTCTACCTTGTCAAAGCTTATATCCACACCGACAGCTTTTGGGTCGTAAACTGTCAGGTAAGCGTGGAGATCGTACTGTTTCTTGCTGTCTTCATCATCCTTGCCACTCTTCTTGGCTTTTGCCTTATACTTGAGATAGAATACGTCAGACTCGTTATCCGGGTCCGCTTTTTCCGCCGCGTATACTTCGTTGCCACGCTGTTCGAGCTGGTTCAGATCTATCTTGTACAGTCTTGAATACGTTTCGCCGTTACTGTCAGCGTTCGCGCCGGTGACGACGTTATACATCCTGTCTTTTGGCGGAGTTATTTCCTGCACGTAATATACACGCAGTTTCTTATAATCGTTGCCGTGATACTGACTTTGTTTATTCGTGTAAGTGTCAGGCAGCGTGAGTTCCGCGTATCCCTTCTTCGAATCATCACTTCCCGGCTGCGTAGCTGTGGTTACTGTATCAAGGAGAACATACTTCTTGCCATCTATTGTCTCTACCTTAAGATCGGTCTTATTGGCGTCAGTATCATACCACGCCCTGAAAACTTTAAACACCGCTCCGTTGAGGCCCTGTTTATGGTCTTCTTTCGGACGCTTGATAATAGTAAGTTTGGCGGAACTCTTGTCGTTTTTGAGAGTAACCTGTATTGTGTCGCCTGCGTCGTCCTGCTTGAGTTTGAAAGTCCACAGACCTTTTGTTACACCTTTTGCTTTTGGTTCGCCATTGTCGTCATAAAGGTCAGCTAACTTTATTATGCAAGTGCGGTCTTCATCCGAAGGTAGCTGATACCCTTTCTTCTCATTGGCTTCGGTTTCTACTAGCTTGATAGCGAATGTTTTACGCGTATAGTCTACTCCGGTACCAATATTTTTAAATTCAAGTTCTCCTTTATCATTTGTAGTGCCAGCTTTTTCTTGCGAATTGAAATTTGGTGTTCCATCCGCGTTTGGCTTCGTGGAATAATACAATTTTATCTTTGCATCCGGAATCACTTTCGTTTTATCTTCCGAATCTACTTTTTTGATTTTTACACTTAATGACGAAGGCTGTACCAAAGGAATGACCTGTCCGAAATTAATGGAAAACAGGTCGTCTCTTATGCCCCCATATTTCGCTCCCTTTATTCTTGGCTCTGCCCATATGTAGTCACTTATTGGTTGATTTTTGAAACCAGGCTGATTATAGCCATCTACGTATTTGTAATGGTATGTTTCGGCGGCTTTTTGATATGTAAAAGCTATATGACTCCAGCTATAATGACCACCTTTATCCCATATATAATGTCCCTCTAGCCTGTCAGCGCCTACGTAATATTTTTTATATCCATCTTCAAGTATCTGTTGTACCTCTTTGCCCCAATCGGTTGTACCTTTGGGGCTCTTTAAAGTAGAGCTTCCATCGTGGCACATAAGCTTATAAATACCATCAGCGAATGCCAGATCGGCATAAATAACATATCTTTTCGGACAATTAGTGAATATATGTATCCCGTAATACATGCTTATGTAATTTTCAGACTGACCAAGACCTGTTTCCGATAATCCGCCAACTACCGTTCTCATTACTTTTCTGGTTGGAGCTGGAATATAAAAATTTCTAATACTGTCAGAAACATCTGTTACCTTGTATTGAGTTTCAATGGTCAGATCTTCTGGCAAATATACCGAAGTTCTGTCATGCCTGTATTCATGAGAGTCACTGTTCCTGAGTTTTTTATTTATAACATATACATCTTTATCGGATTCGCTGCCCCACTTTAATTTTGCTTTGACAGGATTGCTGGTATCGTAAGCGTTTAGAATCACATTGCTTTTATAAGCGTATTTCGGCGTAAGTCTGCTTACATTAGTAGCTACAGAATTCCATCCTGTCCCCATATTTTTTTCATCATTTGGACTCCATGAGGAACCTCCGGTATATCCAAACCTGCAAAGAAGAATCATTGTCTGCTGGGCTTCATTCATCTTTGTCTGCTGGGCTTTATTCTTATCTCTGTCAGAGCGACGATCTACTACTATTTGAATAGGATACCATTTGCCATTTTCTGCCATAGATATCCACCCCGCGCAACCGCCACTCTCAAAATTAGAACCTCTTTTTGCGTCGTATGCTTTTCGTGGATTGCATAATCTAGTGTTCGCGTCATTTATCTCTTGTTTGAATTTCTTGACACTCGACCATTTACTTTTTCCTAGTTTTTCGCCAACAACAGCAATATCTGCGTCATCCGCCGCTAGCACTTTCGATGGAGATGTTGCCACAAAGAAACATATAAAGCCGCAAAAAATCAACAACGCTTTCAGCAATACTGATTCAAGCTTTTGACTATTTGATGGCATGTTACCACTTCCTTTCTAAAAAATGTTTTACAAACTTTTTTCCAGCGCATATTATACACTTTTTTTGCTATTTTTTTTTGAAATGAGTATTGACATTTATCATGAATAGGTGTATAATATAATCATAATAACATACAGGAGGTACATAAATGAAAAAAAATTTTGCACTCTTTACTATTTTTTTCTTGTGCTTTGCCACTATCCTTCCCCTTCCCGCGTACGCAGGTGAAAAACAGGAATGGACTCTCGTGGTAAAACAAGGCAAAGCTTTTTTTACTGTCCCTTTTGAGAACGATGAGCCTTGGAAGTGCGTTTATAAAAAGACTTATAATATCAATAGCGCAAAGTCTTCCAACAAATCCGTCGCTGTCGCCGACATTTACAAAAAGCATTGGCTGAACATTCGAGGAATAAAGAAAGGTTCGGCAACAATTACTGTCAGCTGCTCGGGGAACTATACTACCGTGATAAATGTGCGAGTGCTAGACGGAAATATCGAAAAGTCAACTGATTATATTCCTTTCGCCCCGAACCCTTACAAGTATTTTGATTACGTAGGGCAGTCAAAATACAACGGCATTGCCAAGGATGAGTTCAGAATCAAAAGTAAATACGCTATATGCAAGCTGAAAATCAACGGTATGCAGCCGGGCGATATCTTAACCGCCAGATATGGCAAATACCCTGTTGAGTATCATAATGGTGGTGATGAATATATTACCAAAACCAATGCCGCCAGCAGATACAGCTTGGAGTTTATCAATTCCTACCGCCCTACGAGCAAAAGTTATAAAGGCAAATATTTCGATCAGCTCTGCGAAGCGTTAACAAGAAGCCCACACGGCAAAACTCTATTTAAAGCCAGATTAAGAGGGTATGACAATACTCCATCCTATGGAAATTCAGAACAAATATATACCCCCTATATTGATTCATATTATCCCGGTGGCGACTGTTGTGGAGGCAACTTTGGAGGAGCCCCTGGAGAAGAACTTGGATATCATTCATGGCTTCAAGGGTTTATAAATGTCAGCACTTATTGCGACAGTAAAAAAACTTTCCGTTACACGTCATCCAGCCCTTTTTATAAATTCAATAGTAACGGTGCTGGTGAGTCATACGTCACCGCATCAGATGGTGGCCCGGTTAATGACAAAAAATGTGATTTGCGGGTACAGAGTGGCTTGATGGCTTTTCAATATTATTCTCCTGTAGATTCTTGGACTGTAGATACTAATTTTTTACAATTGGTAGAATTCTCTGATTGTCACACGCCCGTAAATTAATTTTACTCACGCAGAGCGTCTCAACGCTTTGCGTGTTTTTTACACAAACAGCCCGATATTATTGCGATTGCTGCCACAACAGTTATGATTAATACGATCCTATACCATAAATTTGACGATTCCGATATAATAATGGGTAATTCGGTTTCACCGTTTATCAATATAGTGTCAGGAAACGCTTTTCTTTGCTCTTTCGGAGCGACCGATACTAACTGATATTTTCCCGCGGGGCAGATGTTTCTGCTTCTATACTGATTCTGTTCCGTGAGGTTTATAGTAACGCTCTCACCCGTAGCGTTTTCATATAAAGCTTTAATATCTGTTTTGTTCCCTGTTTTACCATAAGATTCTACTATTAATTCGGAATCAATAGCTGAGCCGGTTGCCGGTTTATTGCCCAACGACTGGGCAACCGCTGTGTACAGGCTGGCATTGTCGTACGCGGGGATTGGTTCGGGCGTTATTTCAACGGGAACATCTTTTGTATAATCATATTTTTCAACAGGTGTCCCGACAACAGATTTCACATAATTTACAAAATCCGCCGTTACCCCATTTCCTATTATGACTAACTCAGAATATTCTTTCTGAGTTTCTTCATCGACACTTTCACTATATCTTTTTGCGGCATCCGCGTCTTTCAACTTGAATTTTTCTATCACTATTTTGTCTATACCACCGGTATTCATATCTTTTGTGGTATAAGTCATCATTTTTTCAGACGTTTTATCATAATACGTGCCGTACTTATTATGTATCGCGGATAAAGCGTCATCTATTGTGTCGTTTTCATCGCTTGTTATATAGTTACCCGGGACGTAGGTAAACAACAAAGTTTTACCATCGGCCCCATACAATTGCTGGATATCTACCACAGTATGAAGCTTTTTTGAGTCCGCGGTTTCATTCGAGCTGTCGCTGAAACATGTATTCATCGACATTTCTATCAGATCAATAGATGGTATATCTGCTTTCGCTATAGATGGGAACCACGCAAAAGCTAGAAAGCTCAGCATAACAAAAACTCCAAAACGTTTTCGCATTTTTACCTCTCTTTCTCAAACTGACCAAGCATCTCCAGTATTCTTGCGCTGAAGGATTCATCTTCTGTGTTAAGCTCAAAATCTTTACTGCTGTTATTATCAGTAAAAGTAACAAGAAGCTTTTTGCAAGGGAAATGCTGCTTTAAATCGTAATACATATCGCTTATTTCATCTTCGTAGCAGTTTTCGTCATATTTTATATCTTCCAGCTTTGATATGTCGATTGTTATATGATATGGTACATTCTCAGCGTATTCCCCGTTCATGCTTTTTACATGGCCCTCTATATAGCCAAAATAATTGTTTCCTGTTGGCTCAATATTGTACAGGCCATAAGGCGTTCCCGTAAATTTAAAGCCCTCGGAGCTTATGTCTTCTTCAAAAAGCATTCTTGTAGCCGGTATGTTATTGCTGTATTCCTGGACTTTTTTCGCAAGGTTAAGCAGGTTCTTCGCGTCTTCGTAATCATCAGCGAAAGTATATACACAGTCATCGCCCACAGTGACATGTACATTGACAGTCTTGCCGTCAATCTTGGACGTCAGCCCCAGCGACGTATATCCGTCAAATGGAGTGTTTTCCTGCACAAGACAGTTCGTGTCAGTCTCAACATTCTCTGTTCCATATTTGGATTTCAACACTTTTGATGTTACACGGGCTACGTTCGTTTTGTCTGTCGCTTTGCCGTATACTTCCGCAAGATAACTCTCATCGTTGTCTGTTATCCATGACGGGCGTTCCTCCCATTCGTCTGGTAGCGTGTAATTCTCAGCTTGTTCCTGAGTTCGCATAGCGTTCTTACCAGACATAAGCATCAGTATAAACGCGATTGCTACCGCCGCTATGATTGGTATAATGATTAGTAGTTCTTTCTTTTTCAAGATATTCTCCTTTATGCTTATCTTTTTCTGCCGCTCTTTTTATTACGCCTGCGAAGTAAATACCAGCAGAATATACCACAAAAGAAAATCGGTACATCCACAACCTCTACCAATACTTTGTGTTTACTTTCGGTTGAGGCATAGTTTACTTCAAGTACATTCATACTGTTATTTGACGATAATACATTTTGACACATCTGTATCGCCGCGATTAATGTCATGATATACAATATCCTCCTTTTGCTGCCCGCTTGTCTGTGTTCTGTTATACTACGTATCTGACCCGCTCCCGATGACGGCAATACGAGCTGATACTTATCTATCAGAACCTCCTTCTATCGAATAGACTCTATATTTGATTCTACCTTTATGATTATACAATAATCAGTTAGTTTTTTGCAAATAAACGTAAAAAAACTATTGACATTACGTTCAAATAGGTGTATAATGTATGTAAAAACAAGGAGGTGCAACAATGCAGAGAAACAAGATGTTTGAAAATTTCACAAAAAGAGTCATTAGCGTTATACTAATATGCGCGATGTGTATTACTTCATTATGGTTGACAGACGTTAACTTTGCCGATGATTCCGTTGAAGCGGACGACTTTGACATTCCCGCGGAAGAAGGAACCTATTTCTTTGACGGACTCAGTTACAAAAAGATTGACGAAACAAACCCGTTTACCAAAGAAATGTACGACCTCGCGGTTAGCAGTCTCGATGATAATGGTGATTACGAAGTCGATGAGGTGATTCACAATCCTGATCAATGCAGTATTTACAACAAAGACGAACTTGACGCGTTGTTTTACGTTTACAACCACAATAGCACCTCGGAAAATAGCGTTACCACTGACAATGAAAATGGTGGCTACTTGAAATCGTGGAGCGAAGATGATTGGAAATTTATGCGTACAGTCTTACAGGCAGACCTTTTTTGCGAAAATGGGTGTCAGGCTTTTAAAGATAACCCCGATTTAAGCGAATTTTGTCCTAGTTTTTACTCTATCACAAATTCATCACATGGCGATTCACGTGGTATAGAAGGCAATTACTACTATGTTATTAGAATTGTCTTGCCATATGATAATTGCGGAAACTTGATGATAAATTCTGTTATTACAACTGTTCACTCGTGTTTTCGTGATACTGCTCCCGAGTATCTCGATGAAGTGTTTGCTGACGAAGATAATTTTTACAAAAGCGGACTCATGAGATTGAGTACAGATTCAAAAATAGGAAAATATAATATCATTGACAAAACTCCTCACATAGCTGTGAATGACAATATGGTAGTCATATCAAGAATCCAGCAGAAGGACAACAAGAAGCATGAAAGCGTGTATTATTATGGTAGACCAGATGTGATAAAAAAAGACCGCGCTGGAAATGCCATATGGTGGAACCTGGATCGAAACACCTATAATTGTGGACGTGAAAAAGTGTTTGAAAAATTCCCTTCCAATCTGATGTTTTTGCTGAGCAAATATGTCGATGTTAGAAGATATTATTCACCAGAAAGAGGCAGAAAAGCAAAATATAATAATCCATCATTAAAAATAAGTTATAAGCCTCACAAAATGTCTTCTGGTACTCCTACCATATATGGAATGCAGGAATATTTTGACAAGTGCGATGAATACGTGCGAAATAACTCCGTCGGCAAATATTGCTTTGACTGGACTCCCGTCACAAGTTCTGAGGTTATATGTCTATCATCATTTTTGAATAACTCCATTGACCTCTATCGTGAAGATACACTGGACAAACTCTCTGAAAAAGAGGAGTATCAAGATTATCCGGATATAAAATTGTACAATGCCAACAAAAAAGCAATAAAAAAACTTGAAGAATTTGAACATTCCCCTGCGCCAGAAACGTTTGAAGATAATGAATTGAGTGATTTTGCGGATTGGCTATATGACACCTATAGGCGTTACTGAATCAGTAAGAAAAGAGCCTTGTGGCTTCCCACAGAGGCTCTTTTCTCTGACAAAAAATATTGAGCATTATTTGCTCCTCTTCAGAGCTTATCTGCTCGAATGAGCAGATACCACCCTAGCGAAGGGCAAGCCTCGACGTTCCCCGCGGCTGATTGATTTATGGCATTTTCGAGCTTCGCGCAAAGCAAGGTTCTGATATTACCAGAGTTCTTTACTTCTTCCAAGTTGGTAACAAAGCGTATCTTACGAATGGTTTTACTAAGAAAACGTAAACCACGCCATCGTCCGAGATTGCGCTTGCCAAGATATACCGCGAAGACCATTTAAGGAGGCACCCAAATGAATAGCTATCAAACATACAAACAGAAGGCATTGGAAAATCCGGAAGTTAAAAAAGAATATGACGCGTTAGGTCCCGAATATGATATCATACAGGCTATGATTGAGGCAAGGAAAGGCCAAAACCTTACCCAAGAGGAGCTTTCCGAACGCACAGGAATCACTCAGGCCGACATAAGTCGCATTGAACGTGGAACAAGAAACCCAAGTCTTTTAGATCTCTCAGTACGTTACAATGATGCTATCGACGATGGATATGTTAATTAAAACCATATGATGGAGTTTGTCTGCCAGGCGAAATACAATGGTATCATAAAGAACGAATACAGACAGAAAAAAAGTATTGGACTATTAACCCTAAAGATCCTGCGCACAAAAGTACATTTAACAGTGCGTATATTGTGAGATATGGACAATACCCTATTGATCAGTCAAAAGAGTACAGCCTTGCCTGCTATGACGCCATAAGAAAGTATGAGCCAGATTTTGAGGATAATTATGCTTCCCTCGATGGAAATACACTAAACAGTCGATTAGGAAAATATATTTCAAATCTTATCAAGTCATTGTCTTTTAAATCCGGCGAACCATGGGGCTTTTCTGAAAAAGACGAAGATTTTTGCGGCGTAAGCAGTGACCTTAGTATGCTTTGTGATGCAGGAGAGAATAATTTTCAACCTGATTTCGAAACCACTTTACCTTTAGGCGGTAGCGTATATGTGAGGCAGTACTATTCATATAATGTTAAATACCCACTGAAACAGATAACCAATAACTTTTTACAGACATTAGATATATTATATGATTGACAGACAAAGCGGACAGCCAATCACTGCCCGCTTTGTCTGTGCGTAATTATGCAGTACGGACACGGCTTTGCTCCGTGTGCCGCGCACTGAGTGCTTGTTCCCTTGAACGTGGCGTTCGCGTAGTCAGCGTAAGGGCATCCGTCTCTGTGGTAGTATGAGTTGCCTCCGTCATTCATTCCCGAGTCAACGAGGTATCCGCATATCTGGTACTTTTCTCTTACCGCTATACCCGCCGCCGCGAAACTGTAGATGTTTATATCTCCGCCAAGCGTTCTTATGTTGTTTTCCTTCTTACCTTGATATAGAGCTATTATCGTCGGCTTCGTTATGCTACGTATCTGCCCCGCTCCGGCGGCGGGAAGGGAAAAACGGTACTGCGTTCCTTTGTTCGGGCCAAGATTCTTCGTCTGTACGAGCGTTTCCATGGCTGTTTCTATCTCGGTGGCTATTACGTGGCCCATATGCGCTTCATACGTATCTTCGCTTGTCTGTCCTTTTCCTCTTCGCGCCATCATCGAGAGAGGCGCTCTCAGACTGTCGGGAAGTTCCGAGTAAACCTTCTCCGAGTCGCCACGGTATGTCGGCAATGTTTCGCGCGGTTTTGTCACCGACACGTATCCGTCAAGACCATAAGCTATCTTGTACCCGTTGCTCAGCGTTTCCTCATACGGCAGGAGCGGTGACATCGTTTTTACGTAAGTGTCATACCCCTGATCGTCTTTTACTATATCCGTGTAGTAGAGGTAGTATCCTCTGTAGTCCGCGAGAGCGATAACAGGTATCCTTGTCATGAGGTCATTTGACATATCGCCTTCAGGCACGTTCAACTGACTCGCCAGAAGATTTTCCATGTTGGCGAACAGCTGCAGCCGCCCGCCTTCCGAACCGGTATCCCATTCGCTCGTGGCGGCGGCGTCTTTCATCGAAGTGGAAAGCGAAATCGCAAGATCCTGATTGGCGCTCTGCTGTTCCTGCGTGTACCCCGTGTTGAACATGAGGACAGCTATAAGCATAAGTCCCACAACTCCTAGGACTATGTTCCAATGGCTTATTCCCACAGTTCCTCACCTCACTATTCCGTCGTGTTCGACAAGTCCTTCGTACTGACAGATGAGGTCGCCAGTCTTTCCCTGCACATAGCTTGTCGCGCTCCTGTCAACACCCATCATTATCATAGCCACAAGTGTCAGCGTTGTCAGAATGAAGATAAAGAAGCTTAATCTGATCCGTAATGTGGTTCATCATTTTCGTGATGAGCCCTTGCTTCGAGGAGGCCTCTACTCTCCAGAAGCCTTCCCGTGGATTTTCACAGACGTCCTGTTCGCGATTACAGAGATCGCCGGATGCGACGAGTACCGTTCGATCTATATAAAAATAACTCGGATGTGGCAACATATCAGGGTAATTTTTTTCGGAAACATCTTGACACCATATGTGACACCATGTATAATAAAAACAAGAGGTAGAACAATGTCATCATGGGAAAAATTATTATCAAGGCTTCTTTCTTTGGACGGCGATTTGCGTTTTGAGGAATTAAAGAAAATTCTCGAAAAATACGGTTACCATTTGGACTCAATAAACGGCAGCCATCACACTTTCAGAAAAGAAGGCAGGCCGCCTATAACTATACCAAAGCATAAGCCTATTAAGAAAGTATACATACGGCTTATCAGAGATTTGGTGGAAAGTGAGGAAATCAATGAGAACAGTTGACGAGTATATGAAACTTCCATACAGGCTTGAGCTTATACCGGACACCGACGAAGGCGGATATGTAGCGAGCTTCCCTGAGTTGCCCGGATGCCTGTCTCAGGGCGAGACGATGGAAGAAGCTATGGAAAACGCCTATATTGCGAAACAGGCATGGCTTACGGCGGCTATCGAAGATGGAATACAGGTCAATGAACCGGAAGCACTTAACGAGTATTCGGGACAATTCAAACTTAGAATGCCAAAAAGCATGCACAAGACCTTGTCGATGAAAGCCAAAGAAGAAGGCGTGAGTATGAATCAGTATTGCGTATATCTTTTAAGCAAAAGTATAGGGAACTCTATTACCGCAACCACCGGTAGATAATCGTAATAGTTTTTTGCGCTATTAGTAAAGAAAAAAAACAAAGAAGCCAAATAAGAAGCCACGGAACGATTTAAGTAAGCCCGAACAGGAATCTCATACTGATACTAAGAGCGAAGACCTTAACGGTATGACCAAAATGATAGATGTGACTCTAATAGACGAAAACCCTGACAACATTGAAGTCTTCGATATGGAAAACATTGACTTACTTGCGAATGATATTAGCAAGTATGGTTTCAGAGGCGCAATAGAAGTACTTGACAGAAAAAACGGACGTTACGAGGTTCTTTCAGATCACAGAAGACTCCGGGCCGTCAGGGAGTTAGGATGGAACACGATAAGACGCTTTATCAGACAGCGTGATCCGGCTGCAAAAGAGAACGATAGACTCACCGTAGAGGAACTTCTTCTGTAAGCGGTAATTATAGAGCGTCTATGAAATGAACCCCCGGCGTATTATAATGTCGGTAATCTCAAAATTAGGCGTTCTATTTTTTTATACAAAAAGTCTGCAAAATCCGAAAAGGTAACAGATTTTGCAGACTTTACAAACTTTTGTACGGACTTTAACCCTGAAACTTACGTTTCCAGGGCTGAGTCACCAATTAATGTCGGTGCCTTCTGCGCGGTTGTCTTCCGCACTGGCATGTCATGCCGACATTTCTACGGCAGCATCTTTTTTTCGTGGTGTCTTAGGAGCCTCCGGCTGCTCCACCAGATCCACGAACATCTTTAAGTCGGTACCGGTCAGGGAATTCTCATATTCCTTATACTTATCCGACCATGGCATCATATCTGACAGGAAGCTTCTGTCTTTATCGTCAAGGTGTTTTGGCATCTCCTCGAGAAGATATCGGAGATACATCTCGACATTCGCGCCGTTTGCTTTAGCGGTTTCCACTATGCTATACATTATAGCTGTAGTCTCAGCTCCATCTAGGGTGTCGGCGAACAGCCAGTCGGCCCTCCCTACACTGAAGGAGCGTATAATTCTCTCCGCAAAGCCGTTATCGAGGCTCACTGTGCCATCATTTAAGAATTCTCTCAATGAGGATTCATGATACAGTGCATCGCTTTGATTTTGAGTTTTTCTTTGTCCTGTTCCTTTTGAAGCAGTACGCTCAATTCCTTATTAGCTGCCAGAGCCTGTCATTGTCTGCTTTCAGGGTGTCGTAATCACGGTTCAGCTTCGTGTAAAGCCGATTGCCGTTTTCTATAAGAGCATTAGCCTGGGCTAGCTTTGCCAGCGTGTCAACAAGCTTTTCGTGTTCGGACAGCAGGAAATCCTTAGCGGTCGCTTCGCTAAGTTTTGGTATAAATATGATGTATTTTTCACGTTCCGCCTTTAACATTTCCTCACCGTCCTTTCACGCGTTACTCAGTCTCTTATGACCATTTCTTTAAAAGAGCCTCAAAATCAGAAATCATGTCCTGCTTCTCTTTTTCAAGCTGTCTGATTCTTGATTTAAGCTCCGTTATTGTCTTGTCCTTTTTGGCAAGCATGGCTACCAGTAATTGTTCAAGAAAGTTCAAGTCAATTTTCTTTGTCTTCTACCTTCTTCGAAGCATCACTATCTCCCATAAATATAAGTCCAAGCGACATCATCATCTCATCTATCTCGTTCATGTACATAGTGCCGATGCCATCAATTGTAGCGATGTCAACTCTTGCGTGATCCGCTATTTCTCCGACTTTGTTATAACCGTTTAACTTTAGAATTCTAATTGTCTTAAATGAAAGATATCCTGCTTCCTCAAGTGGCATAGCCCTTATCTCAGCAAGCTTTTCAGGAGTCTGAGAAAGATACTTGATTTTCGCCTTTAACGCCTCATTCTCGTTGATGAGTTTCTGATACTCGTTGACTGTTACCACCCTGCGGAACTTCTTGAGCATTTCCGGCTTTTTCAAATCCATGAAAGCGGCCTTCTCAATATCGTGCATTGTAGAAATATCTACACCAAGCATGATTGCCACTTCCTTGTAATTCATGTTATCACGGAACACATAAAGAAGTACATCTCTTTCCTTCTCAGGTAGCATATTAACAGCTACTTTTACAGCATCCTTGTTATAAAACTCGTCAATACCGGCCGCCATAAAAGTATGGGTAATCAGGTTCGCCGGATAACTTGAATTCATCACCTTGTTATCTGAGGCAACAGCCTCTCCGTTCTTTGCGAGATCGGCTCTTATAAGCTCCTTAATATATCCCTGACGGTTGCCTGTGGCGTTCAACTTGTCAAGCACATCCTTATCGGTTCCACGATTCAGCTTGAGAGTTATCTGTCTTGTATTCGCGGCGTCATACTTCGCAGTCGCTCTCTTCTGGGCTTCTTTGTTCTTCTGCATATATTTACTCCTTTTAAAATTTTCAGGAATTACTTTCCTTACATAGATTATATACCTATATAAGAAGTTTTGTCAAGCCCAAGATATCCGTGCTGCACAATGTCGTTTTATCGTTACTGTTCACAGGTAGGCTTGTAAATAAATGCCCGATGTCATAGAATATAGCCATAAGATGACATCGGGCTTTTGCGCTGATTTATGAATCGAAGATATTTGCTACGCTTTCCATTGCATTCTGTTCGCTATCAAGGCGCAACAATAAAAGCATGCCCATGCCATCGCATAGTTTCTCTATACTTGAGAAACTTCTATATGACACAGTCTGCGCTTGCTCGCTTTCTTGATGATAGTCTGTTTCTCGTTCTCGACATCTTCAGCGACCTGCATAAAGTAAGTACGCACACGTTTAGTCTCCATGTGCGCTTCGGCGAGAGCGTTATTTAACTTGCCGATTTTCAGGTGAAACGCACGGAAATACGCGTCTCTTATAGCTTTAAATTTATCGTATATTGCGTCTGAACTGAAGTCCTCAAGTTTCTTCTCGAGACCTTTAATCCTGTACTGGAGTTGGGTAATTTATGAAAATGCGCTCATTCTGTCAAACCTTTCCTGTTATAGATTATTCAGCTCATTTAGCGAGATTTCGGGTATGGTAAAATTGACGAGTGGATAACTTTATAAAACAGGGTCACAATCGGACCAAAATCGGAAGAAGCGGTGGATAAAATCCACCGTTTCTTCCGATTTGAAAGCGCGAAGCGCTAAAAATGTTGATAACTTTTCCAAAATTCCGGCTACTCGAAGAGTTATCAACTGATTCTGAGGCATTGCCTCAGGCAATCCACAAAGAAAAAAATTAAAATTCAGCACTTTTCACAAGGCTGTGGTAGGGGTGTGAACTGTAACAAGTATGGATAACGATTGTGTACGACTTACGAATTAACCTTGACAATATGTCGTAAACGTCATATAATAATACCAAGGAGTATTTTTGATATGGAAATTTGTTTTTACAAAACAGCAGAAGGCGTTGAACCGGCGAGAGAATTTCTTGATTCTCTCAAACCCAAAATGCTTGCCAAGATGCTTCGTTCAATTGATTTATTGGAAGCCAACGGCATTGCGCTACGGGAACCATATTCAGCGCCGTTACAAGATGGCATTTTCGAACTTCGCGCAAAGCAAGGTTCTGATATTACCAGAGTTCTTTATTTCTTCCAAGTTGGCAACAAAGCGTATCTTACGAACGGTTTTACTGAGAAAACGCAGACCACGCCACCATCTGAGATTGCGCTTGCCAAGAAATACCGTGAAGACCATTTAAGGAGGCATCCAAATGAATAGTTATCAAGAATACAAGCAGAAGGCATTAGAAAATCCGGAAGTCAAAAAAGAATATGAAGCATTGGGCCCTGAATATGATATCATACAGGCCATGATTGACGCAAGGAAAGACCAAAATCTGACTCAGAAAGAACTTTCCGAACGCACGGGAATCACTCAAGCCGATATAAGCCGCATCGAACGTGGAACAAGGAATCCAAGCCTTGAAATGATAAAGAGGCTTGCCCGAGGTCTTGGTATGCGACTCAAACTGGAATTTGTTCCAGACACCGCTGCGAAGTGATAAAAAGATGGTAGCTTATAGAATTAAAGAAGAGAGGTTTGTATCCCCTCTTCTATTGTTTTCAGACCGCATTGCCTTTTTTACTATTCACAGCGTCTATAATCATGGCTTTTTCTTCTTTAGTCCAGCAGTCGCGACTCTCTTCTATCATAGCCATAACCGTCCTAAACGTATCCTCGCTATCGGTTGGATTCCTCATAAGATATGATGGCGCAACACCAAGCGCCTTAGCTAGCTTCTTGACGACATCCATCTTGGGCTCACGGCTTCCATTTATATACCTTGATATAGTACCTTCTGAGACGTCTGCCTCTGCAGACAGCATTCTCTGAGACATACCAATATCTTCCATTCTTTTCATCAAATTTTCTCTAAACATATTTTCTCCCACTAAAAAAATCATTGCTTAATTTATAAGGTGCACCTTTATTGCTATGGTATAAATAAATATATTATTATTTATAATTATACACGTATCTACCGTAAATGTCAAGTGTGATGCATTACTACATTATTTCATTAAATGTAAGCTCACGCAATAAAAATAGTTGACAATGCGTATAATTCGCATTACAATTCATTATATGTGGTATTTTTAAAACTGTCAGAAAAAGAAGGTAAGGACGCATGAGGTTTAGTTATCCTGCTATATTTACAAAAGAAGATCATCGGCGAAGCCTTCGCTGGGACATTATCAAATGCGTTTTAGCCACCGTACTAACAATTTTCGTGTTTACTCAAATCATAGGACTTCATTATGTACCAACAGGTTCTATGATACCGTTCATACAGAGAAAGGATATATGCGTATCTTATAGGCTTGCGTATAACAGTTCTCCGCCTCAAAGAGGCGATGTTATAACCTTCATACATGATGGCGAGCCTCTTGTTAAAAGGGTTATAGGCTTGTCCGGGGAAAACATAAGCTTTATGGATGGCAAGGTCTATATTGACGGAAGTCAATTGGATGAGAGTGATTATTTACCAAGGTCGGTCAAGACTATGAGCAAAAAAGAATTCACCGTTCCTGAAAATTGTGTGTTCTGTCTTGGAGATAATCGTGAAAGTTCATACGATTCAAGGTTTTGGGATAATCCTTACGTACCTTATTCAGAGATAACCGATAAGGTATGTTTTGTTATTCCTGTACACGTACTGGGAACATTTCTTGAAACGACTGATTAGAAAGGAAAAATTATGTTTTACTATATGCCTGTCAAGGTTTACGAAGATAAGGACTGTGTCGCGAAGCACGCTGGTGACCTTGCAAGCTTCGGTCGCAAGGCTCTCATCGTCACGGGAGCTCATTCCGCTAAGGCAAATGGCTCTCTTGATGACGTTATAAATGCCTTGAAGTCGGAGAAGACCGAATACGCAATATTCGATAAGGTTGAAGAAAATCCCTCAGTCGAAACAATCATGAGGGCGCGTGATTTTGGGCTTTCTGAGAACGCCGACTTCCTTATCGGTATAGGCGGCGGATCACCTATGGATGCCGCGAAGGCCATCGCCTACATGATGAAAAATAAAGACCTTACAAGCGAAGCTCTCTTTGATAAAGGCGCAGTTTCTGACTATCTCCCGGTCATCGCGGTACCTACGACCTGCGGAACAGGCTCTGAAGTAACCGGCGTTTCAGTTCTTACAAGGAACGATATTCATACAAAGATGTCTATGACTCATAAAATATTTCCGAGCCTCGCTCTCATAGACGCCAAGTATCTTCTGACAGCGAGTAGGAATGTTATTGTAAATACTACAATGGACGCCTTCGCCCATCTTGTCGAAAGCTATATTAACAGCACCGCGACCGAATTCAGCCGGGATATAGCCATCACCGGGTTAAAATACTGGTCCCTGTCAAGGGAAATAATTCTTAATAACGAAAAGCCAAGCTATGATAATCTAAGAAATATGCTCCTTGCCTCAACCTACGGTGGCATGGCAATAGCCCACACCGGAACCTCTCTGCCTCACGGACTTAGCTACGCCCTAACCTATAACACCCATATGGCCCATGGCAAGGCCTGCGGATATTTCATCGGTGGCTATCTTGCCGAGTCCGATAAGGAAGAAGTGGGTACGGTCCTAAGAGCAGCGGGATTTTCTTCTATCGATGATTTTAATAAATATTACGAAAATACCTGTGGCAGGGATACCGTAAGCTCTGATATACTTGAGCTCTCAATAAAGGATATTCTAACAAATCCCGGCAAGCAGAAAAAAGCGCCTTTTCCTGTGGATGAAAAGGTGCTAAGAAGAATTGCCTTATAAATTAAGGCAAGAAAGTCTTTCCTTCGGGAGGGTGTCATGGCAATTAAGCGCTAAGACACTCTCCGTCTCTTCGCTTGCGTTTATATACCACATTTTGGCTTCTTCCTTATCTCCATTATTAAGAAAATATTCTCCCATTTCAAAGCATAGCTCCGATGGAATTTCGAGCGTAGGTTTGTTATCCGAAATTAAGGCAAAAAGCCTTGATGAGTATTTAATAAATTCCGGAGCATTTGCTTCTAATCTCGAGTTCCTTATTAATACAAGCAGTACTTTGACAAGCCGGTCTTCATCGGTCTCATTTTCTGACATTTCTTTAAAATATGGTTCCGCCTTCTTAAAATCCTCCCTATCGCCCGAGATAAATAATTCTCTCGCGTACATATCCTTTAAATGATCCGATAATTGTCCGTCCTTTTCTATTGCATTTAAATAAGCCCCGAAGTCACGCTTACTGTGATTTCCCGTCGGAGCATGGATTATTTTTATGTCGCTCTCATATACAACAGGGTCAAGCCTAACAGCCTCATGCACAGGGTCTATCCAGGTAAATTCACGCAAACGCTTATATAATTTCGGCCGTAATTCATCATTATAATTATAGGTCGTATTATAGGTAAGCTGCCCGGTGTAGTGCATTTCGACTATTTCTATCTCCGGTAATAAAGCTTGTTTTAAATAGAGAAATTTCTGTCTGTTTTCCTCGTCAATAATTTCATCCGCGTCAGCGGAATAAATATAATCACCTGTCGCCTTGCTAAAGGCAAAATTCCTTGCATCGGAAAAGCTCCCGGTCCAGGTAAAATCATATATTTTATCGGTATATTTCTTAGCGATTTCCCTCGTATTATCAGTGCTTCCGGTATCGACAAGAATTAATTCGTCGTAAATACCCGCCAAGGAATCAAGGCATCGCTTAAGAACATTACCTTCATTTTTTACAATCGTGCAGACACTGATTGTTATTCGGTTATCGGTCATAATTTAACACCTCCACAGCGATAATTCTACCACAAGGAAGGGAGATAAGCAAGATTTACAGATTCCGTGCCAGGTACACAAAAATTTGCATAAACTAACGTTTATATAAATTTTAGTGGACCAGGCACTTGCTAATGCAAAATAAAAAATAGGGGGGAAACCCCCTATTTTTTATTTCTTAATCAGGATTGCTGCTGATATTTTCTTTACGGTTACCTTACCGTTTACGGTCTCAAACTTTGTGGTTCCTGCCTTGCCGCCGTTCGCGTATACGCCCCATTTTCCATCAGGAAGACTTATCTTCTGACTCTTATCTGTAGGGTTATAGATGACAATGATATCATTCTTATCCGTATCTGACGGCTTAATCTCAAACTCAATTATGTCATCATCGTTTCCGGTATTTATAACATTAAGACGTTCCTTTGACTCTTCCTTCGTCGCGATTGAGAAGCCCGGATAAGCCTTTCTCAGAGCGATAAGTCCCTTATAATAATTATATACGCTCTTATAGGTCTTGGTCCTGTTATAATCAAGTTCATTTACAGCGTCACTGCTTGAATAGCTGTTGCTGTCGAATGTGCCGTCTTCCTTAGTCTTGGTTCTTAAGAACTCATCGCCCTCCTGGATAAACGGTGTGCCTTCGGCGGTAAATACGATTGCAGCAGCCAGTTTATCACGGCTGATATTTGTCTTCTCATCGTCCTCGGCATTTGAAGAATTAATCTTATCCCAGAGGGTAAGGTTATCATGACAGCTAGCGTAGTTCATGGTCTGTGATGGAGCAGGTGACCATACGAGTGAATATTTAACACCATGAAGTACGTCACTTACGCCATTAATGGTTCCCTTGTCATTTATAGGACCATTTACATAGCCCTTATCAGCGGCATCAAATACAGAACCCTTGATACCGTCGCGGATTGTATCACTGAAGTAAGCTATACCAGGAGTAAGCGCTGCCGCATCCTGAGTAGAGCCCTGGGTACCGTCCTTTGTGAAGTTCGTGGTCATGGTCCAGCCTTCACCGTAGATGATAATCTTAGGGTCGATAGCGTCAAGAGACTTGCGAATCTCGTTCATGGTGTCCGTATCTATAAGGCCCATAAGGTCAAATCTGAAACCGTCAAGATGGTATTCACTTGCCCAATAACTTACTGAATCAACGATAAATTTACGAACCATGGAACGCTCAGTTGCCACATCATTTCCACAACCGGAGCCGTTACTGTCAGGCCTGTAGAAATATCCCGGAACAAGCTTGTTAAAACAGTAGTCTGTGTTGTACGTATGGTTGTAAACTACATCCATTACGGCGCCGATACCGTTCTTGTGGAGTGACTCAACCATCTGCTTGTATTCATTTACACGTACTTCGCCGTGATAAGGGTCGGTTGAATATGAACCCTCAGGAGCGTTATAGTTCACAGGGTCATAGCCCCAGTTAAACTGTGGCGTGTCAAGCTTGGTCTCATCAACTGAGCCGTAGTCATATGAAGGTAAAATGTGAACCGCTGTTACGCCTAAGTCCTTGAGGTGGTCTATACCCGTAGGTACACCTTCGCTTGTCTTAGTTCCTGTTTCTGTAAAGGCGAGGTACTTGCCCTTATTGGTCATACCGCTGTCCTCAGCGATAGAGAAGTCACGAACATGGGTCTCATATACTACATTTTCAGTAATGGAATCCTTGGTCTGACGCTCGTCTGAATCCCAGCCGTCAGGGTTGGTGCTCTTAAGATCGAGAATCTCGCCGCGTGCTCCGTTAACACCTACGGACTTAGCATATGGGTCAACAATGTCCTTATTCTCGCTTCCATCGTCAAAATAAGCGTTGTATGTGTAGTATTTATTCTTGAGATCACCCTTAACAGTAGCAATCCAAGTACCATTTACATCGCTAGTCATTTCATCGGTTTCTGTAGCTTCACCACCGTCACCGTTATCGTAAATATTTATCTCAAGCTTGGTGGCTGTAGGCGCCCATACACGGAAGCTTGTGGCTTCCTTGGCATAGGTAGCTCCAAGATCTGTGCCTGTGTAAGTGTACTGGTTCTCAAACTCTTCCGATGAGTAATAGTCAGGCATCTTGACAGGAGTCATCGCGCCATTATAGACAAGGGTATAATCCTTTAAGTAATCTATTTCTGAAGAAGTGGTGATAATACCCTTGGTAGGCTTTGAAGAATCCGGTGTCACGGAAGCGATAGTGACTTCATCACCCTTCTTATCCGTAAGCTTGAAATCGGAGACGGATGCGTCACCGGCGTCCATAGTGAGTTCATAGCTTATTTCTGTCCTTGAGTCAGCACTTGCGCCAACGAATTTCACACCCTTCACGATATCATTTCCTTCCTTAACATCAAAGCTCTCTTCACCGGTCTTGCAGTAAATATCAAGTGTTCCGGCGACTATATCACCTATTTCAACAAACCTGTCTCCGTCTGTGTCCTTGAGGGACCAGTCATTTTTCCTGATAATAAAGCCATACTTCGTGGAACCGTCAGTGACTGTTATAGTCGCTTCAGCGCCGTTCTCATCGCCGTTATCTATAAGGTCGTAGCTTGCGCCGTCTCCTGCGTTAGGCTCGTAAGGCCATGCCCATACCGACATATCAGTGTAGTCACCGTCAGTTCTAAGGTAATGAAAATGAAGTGTAACCTCACTTTCGACCGGAGTAGCGCTTGTCTCAGCCGTTTCACTTGCAGAAGCCACAGTGGAAGCGGATGTACTTCCAGCACTCGCCGAACTACTGGATGTACTTGTCTTGTTCTCGCTTCCGCATCCTGTCACGGTAAGACAGAAGGCCGCTATGAGGCCTGCGAAAATTCGCGAAAACTTTCTCATTGAACCCTTGTTCATGTGTAAACCCCTTTTCTTTTGAATTATTACTATTCTTGTGACACATGTCTATAATCTGCGCCACATTTTATAGAAAGTTTAACACATTTCACAAAGGATGTCAATCAGTTTTCGCAAGAATACGAAAATTTACGAAACATTGCTCTCATACAGAAAGAAAAAAGCGTTTTCATATATTATATTATGAAAACGCCCTTCTTATCACCGGTTACCCGACTGAACCATTACTGTTTGCAGACCTTTATTGGTAAACAAAGACTTATATTTAGATAGATTCTTCTTATAGACTGTTATTTTCAAGTTAATATCAGTACCTGTTAAGGCATTCTTGCCAACACTCGTAAGCTTCTTTGACAAAACGGTAATCCGGTTCAGGTGGCTGCAGCCTCTAAAGGCTTCCTTGCCTATTTTTTCCACATTTGTGCCGATAACAGCCTTTCTAAGCCTTGTATAATCGGCAAATGCCTTCTCATTTATTTTTACCACCTTGAAATTTGTCTTTTTATATTTCACCTTGGCAGGAATAATGATATGCGTGTTGTATTTACTTGTCATTCCCGACACACGGACAGTTTTATTCTTTACGCTTGTAATCTCATAAATGAGACCACCACTCTTAATTTTATCGCCAACCTTGTAAGCTACAGCAGGCTTTACAGGCTTCGATGGCTTTGTCGGCTTAGACGGCTTGTCAGGCTTTTCAGGCTCTACGGCAGGACCGGTTGTAATAGATGGGCCTGTCACCGCAGGACCGCTTGGATTGCCCGGTTCCACTGCGGGACCGGTTGTAATGGATGATCCTGTAACCGTAATGCCGGCAGGAGTTCCAGGTTCCATGGCAGGACCACTTGTTATCGCGCCACCCGTTACAGCCGGGCCGCTTGCCGTTCCAATGTCTATTGCCTCTCCTGTCGAAACCTCAACAGCAGGTGGAGCAGTCGTTACAGGCACGTCATTATTTTCAGCCGCAAAGGTCGGAATAAATGAACCTGCCGATATCAAAAATGTCATCGCAATTGTAAGAACCTTCTTATTCATTACCATGCCAATACCTCGTTTCCATTCTCAGTTACCGCTATAGTTACTTCCCATTGTGCCGAGTAGCTGCCATCCTCCGTGTAAACAGTCCAGTCATTATCCTCATCAACATAGACCTCAGGTTCACCAAAGTTAACCATAGGCTCAATGGTAAATACCATGCCCGGTGCAAGAAGGTAATCTGTACCCTTCCTCGTAACATAGCTTACCCATGGGTCCTCATGGAACTCAAGTCCAACACCATGTCCGCCTATCTCACGCACCACAGAGTAGCCGTTTGCCTTAGCATAGTCGTTTATCACCTGACCTATATCTCCAAGATACCCCCAAGGTTTAGTTTCCTTTATACCGCGGTTAACCATTTCCTTTACGTCATCGACAAGCTTCTTATCCTCAGGCTCAACATTTCCTATGCAGAACATCCTGGAAGCGTCAGCGTAGAAGCCCTTGTAAATGGTTGTACAGTCGACATTTACTATATCGCCGTCTTCAAGCACATCCTCGGTGCTCGGGATTCCATGGCAAACCTGGTCATTTATGGATGTACACACACTCTTAGGGAATTTCTCGTAATTAAGAGGAGCGCAGATTCCGCCGAGCTTCTTGGTCGTCTCTGAAACTATATCATCTATCTCCTGGGTGGTCATGCCAAGCTTTATCTTCGCCGCAACCTCATCAAGTACGGCGTTATTAACCTTTCCTGCCTCACGGATGCCATCTATCTGTTCAGGAGTCTTAATCATCTTATGTGTAGGAACCTTGTGGCCTCGAAGCTTGGCAGCCCTGATTTTATTGTCAAATTCTTCATGACACTGCTTATACTTCTTTCCGCTTCCGCACCAGCATGGGTCGTTCCGACCTATTTTCTCAAATAACATACTTTGCCTCTTCTGTATATAAACTGTTACAATTATAAAATAAGCTCCATGTGAAGTCAATAGTTAGATATATCTAACTGTAAAATCACACAGAGTCTATTTTATGACTATTATGAGTTTTTGTCAAGTATAATCAGAGCGAATGTCACTCCTTCCAGAAATCTACGGGTTCATAATCCGTAAGATTCGCAAGGAACCCTGCATCGGCAAGCTTCTCCTGGATAAGGTCAAGAATTTCCACCGAATCGGCGTTCACGGTATGGTAATGATAGCCGCTAGTTATCGTAAGAAGAGGCTTCGATTTGGCGTCCTTTATCTGGGCCAGGTAATTCTTTATATCGAGCCTCGACTTAATCTTAAGATCTACCTTGACCACTCCGTATACCTTGTGGTAGACGAAGACATCGAGCACCCGCCCGCCAAGATCTACTATAAGGTTCAGTTCTTCTTCTATCTTAGAAGCGTCGTGACAGACCTTAAAGACTCGGGTCAGGGCGTGGACGTCCTGCAAATAATAGCCTCTGTTTGTGGAGAAAATCTGGTAGCCATGCGCCCTAAGAATAGCTATGTCCTGGACTATAACCTGGCGGCTTACGTCGAGCTGGTCGGACAGGCTTCCGCCTGACACCGGCTTCTCATTGTCACTGAGGATTCTGATCAGATTCTCTCTTCTTTCTTCACTCTTCACTATACTCTCCTAAGGTTTTTCATCGACAGATCAAGGATAGGGGCGGAGTGGGTGAGGGCCCCGCTTGAGACGTAATCGACCGGAAGATCACGGATCCTTGCTATATTTTCTTCCGTAACATTTCCTGAAATCTCTATCTCCGCCTTCCCGGCTATGATTTCACAGGCAAGCTTCATGGTATCGTGGTCCATGTTGTCAAGCATTATTATGTCAGCTCCCGCTTCAACTGCCTCACGAACCTCATCAAGTGTCTCGGTCTCGACCTCTATTTTCCTTACAAATGGAGCGTAAGCCTTTGCCGCAAGCACTGCTTCCTTTACACCGCCTGCTGCCCCTATATGGTTGTCCTTAAGAAGAACTCCATCAGAGAGGTTATAACGGTGGTTCCTCCCTCCACCGACTGTTACGGCGTATTTTTCAAAAACACGCATGCAGGGACTCGTTTTCCTTGTGTCAAGTAGGGTTATCTTAGTCCCTTCAAGGAGCTTCGCCGTCTTATGGGTAAGGCTTGCGATACCGCTCATCCTCTGCAGATAATTAAGGGCGGTCCGCTCTCCTGAGAGGAGGACCCTGATGTCACCCGTAACATTTCCAAGCTTGTCGCCCTTCTTGACCTCGTCTCCATCCTTCACGTTAAAGCTTACTTCCGTCGCCGGATCAAGAATCGTAAATACCCTCGCGTAAACCTCAAGTCCGCAGATTATGCCGTCCTCCTTCGCGATAAGGTCAACGGTCCCCTTCACATACCCGGGCATTACCGCGTTCGTGCTCACGTCCTCGCTCGTGATGTCCTCTTCAAGGGCCAGTTTAATATATTTGTCAGCGACAAGCTCCATAGTTATGCTATTCATACAGCTTCTTTTTCCTCTATCTTTCTCGTATTTTTCTCTTCATCTATCTCGCCAAGAACCATTTCCTTATATTCCGCGGCGACCTTCTCACTGTCATTATACTCATTTAAGTTAAGATTTGCAAATGCCCTGTCGTCCGGCTTTTCTATATTTCCTTCGAAATAATCCTCGCTTATTTCCTTAGCCGCCCTCTTGGCAAATACCATGCTCTCAAGGAGGGAGTTGCTTGCGAGCCTGTTCTTTCCATGAACGCCGTTGCAGGCAGTCTCGCCGACAGCGTAGAGGCCCTTCATCGAAGTCCGGCTGTTATAATTTACCTTAATTCCGCCCATAAAGTAGTGTTGGGCCGGGCATACAGGAATCGGAGTCTTCGCCGGGTCATAGCCCTCTTCCTTGCAGTGGTCTACAATATTCGGAAAATGCTTCTCCCTCTCCTCGTCAGGGATAGGCCTCATGTCCTCCCAGACAAACTTAGTATCATCCTTTGCCATCTGCTTACGTATCTCTGCCGTCAGAAGGTCACGAGGAAGAAGTTCATTTGTAAAACGCTCATGGTTCTTAGCAAGGAGCTTAGCCCCTTCTCCGCGCACCGATTCCGAAATCAGGAAGGCCCTCTCTTCAGGGTTTTCAGAATAAAATGTGGTCGGGTGGATCTGGATATAGTCGACATCCTTAAGCTCTATACCGTGCTTAAGGGAAATAGCTACACCGTCTCCCGTCAAATGATGATAATTCGTAGAATGGTCAAAGAGGCCGCCTATTCCACCCGTAGCAAGGATTGTAACATCAGCCTTTACAGTAGTAACCGTGCCGTCAGCAAGTCTTATGACACCGCCGACACACTTCCCGGCATTTTCAACTATATCAAGTATCGTCGTGTATTCCATAATTGTTACGTTAGGAAGGTTTCTAACTGCAGCTAAGAGGTGGGTCGTAATCTCCTTGCCTGTAACGTCCTCATGGTAGAGAATTCTGTGGTGGCTGTGGGCGCCTTCCCTGGTAAATGCGAAGCTCCCGTCCGGATTCCGCTTAAAATCGACACCTATATTTACAAGGTCATGAATAACAGACCTGGATGACTTAATCATAATCTCGACAGCGCCGCGGTCATTCTCATAGTGGCCTGCCTTCATGGTATCATCAAAATAAGACTCATAGTCGCTCTTGCTCTTAAGCATGCAGATTCCACCCTGGGCAAGCATGGAGTCATTGCTTTCGACATCGCTCTTAGTGATCATGAGAATCTTCTTATCCCTCGGAAGATTCAGGGCAGCATAGAGGCCTGAGCAGCCGGTTCCTGCGATAAGCACGTCAGTTTCCATATTTTGCATTTTCACTTCCTCCGTGTCATGCTGTGAAGCAGTATGGCAAAATCATTTATCTACATTTGTACCATACTATACCACAAAATTTTCTATCTGACAAGACAGTTGTTAATATTTTTCTTTACAGCTGACTTGACAGTGAAGGTTCACCGGATTATAATGCTGATAAGTCGTTTTAAATTTAATCAGTCGTGCCACGTCACAACAATAAAGGAGAAAGCAAATGACTACAAGAGAATTACAGGACAAAATCCTTGAATTAAAGAAGAAAAAAGATTTCTGCGTACTCGCCCACGCCTACCAGGGGCAGGAAATATGCGATATAGCTGACTTCGTCGGCGATTCCTATGGACTTTCCGTGAACGCCACAAAGACAAGCGCGAAAAATATAGTAATGGCGGGAGTCCGTTTCATGGCTGAGACCGCGAAGCTCCTCAATCCCGATAAGAACGTCTACCTCGCCAATTCCATGGCTGGCTGCCCTATGGCAGACCAGATAGACAAGGAGACAGTAGAAAAATTAAAGGAAGAGAATCCGGGATATACAGCTGTATGCTATATAAATACAACAAGCGACACGAAGAGGGCCGTGGATGTGGTCGTAACATCTTCAAGCGCTGTTAAAATAATAAAGAACATAAAAAATGACAAGATTCTCTTCATCCCCGACTGCAACCTCGGCAGATGGGTCGAGAAGGAATGTCCGGAGAAGAAGTTTGTATTCTTTAAGGGTGGCTGCCCTACCCATATGAGAATTACGGAAGAAGAGGTCAAGGCATGCAAAGCTGCCCACCCGGATGCCGAATTTCTCGTTCATCCCGAAGCCCTGCCTCCTGTCAGCGCTATGGCGGATTACGTAGGAAGCACTACAGGAATCATGAAGTACGCAAAGGAGAGCCCGAAGAAAGAATTTATTATCGGGACCGAACAGTCTATAGTGGAACATTTGCAATACGAATGCCCCGATAAAAAATTCTACCTGGTATCTAAGGGTCTCGTCTGCCACAATATGAAGGTAACAACCCTGATGGACGTATATAACGCTATAAGCGGAAGTGGGGAATTAATTACCCTTCCTCCCGAAACCATGCTTGAGGCTAAGAAGCCTATCGATGAAATGATAAGCTTAGGTGGTTGACGGCTCTGTTCATAACTATAAAAGCGGCCGGAATTAATCCGACCGCCCTTTTATATCACAAAATTCCCATAAAATCATCCTCTGTCAGCGGCTTATAGAAGTAGTAGCCCTGAATCATATCGCAGCCACTGCCCTTAAGGAAGAGGTACTGCCTCTCATCCTCAACTCCTTCCGCAACCACCTTCGCCCCGATAGAATGGGCAAGCTCAATAGTGGAGCGGATTATGGACTCGGCCTTTCCGCTTATTCCTATTTTCCTGATAAAGCCCATATCAAGCTTGACCACATCGAAGTCAAAACTCTCAAGAGTAGAGAGGCTCGACATACCGGAACCATAGTCATCGAGAAATATTTTCACGTCCATATTTCTTAGTTTATTTAAGAAGGCGACGGCCTCCTTCTCCATGACAGCGTAAGCTGACTCCGTAACCTCAAATCGGAAGAGGCTCCTGTACTTTCCGGCATTTTCAACCGCGGACATGATATCTGAGAGCAATGTCGTGTCATAGAAATCAATACGCGAGAGGTTCATGGCGCAGGGAACCATAGGCAGCCCCTCCTCTGCCCTCTTCATACAGAAGTCCATGACATGCCCTATCATGAACCTGTCGAGACTTGAAATCTGTCCTGACCGTTCAAAAAGCGGCACGAACATTCCGGGACTTACCATACCGATGTCATGGTGCTGCCAGCGGATAAGGGCCTCGGCGCTCACAACCTCTCTTGAACGCGCGTCCACAACCGGCTGATAGAAGACCTTGAACTCTCCGTTTTTTATGGAATCCGAAAGATCGGCTATGAAGGTACGCTCCCTCATATAGGTGATCTGGATCTCATTTGAAAATGTGGCCCATGGCCTTACGCTGCTCTCCTTGACCGTCTTCTCCGCGAGTCTCGCCCGGTCTATCATAATTCTGACCGGCACCGTCCTGTCGATTATCGGGTAAATACCTAAGCACATATCAAACCGGTATTTCTTCGAATCCTTCACGAATTCCCTGTGGCAAAGGATATTCAAATTTTCGTCACTGAGTACCGCGTCAGGGCAGATAAAGGCGAAATGGTCGCTCTCTAGTCTTGCGAGTATAACGGGTCTCAGTGTCTCCTTTATGGCGTCGCGCATCTGAAAAATAGCCATATCGCCACTCTGCTCGCCGAATATCTCATTTATAGCCTTAAAGTCGTGGACATTCGTATACACAAGTGAATAGTGCTCCTCGAGGGAGAGCTTCTTAAGGAGCTCTCCCGCCTTTACTATAAAGCCTGACCTTGCGTACTCGTCAGTCATCCAGTCATGGTCGAGAGCCGCCGATATATCAAATATCACAAAGAGAAGCTTCCCGTCAGACCCCGGGATATTCCTGACTCTTATGCTGAAGGCTCTCCGGCCCTCTCTGGCCTTGAAGTGTACAGTCCTCGCGAACTCGTTATGGTCGAGAATTTCATCTGCCATAGTCTTATAATTAATCTCTCTGTCAAATGTTCCTCTTTCATCTGATACAACGAGTTTGCCGGATATAG
>Ga0256404_1004018_pt1 | contig 28574 bp, 32 predicted proteins | sample RumenRJG_01DNA_FD_185990 | JGI IMG/M metagenome (GOLD analysis project Ga0256404, IMG submission 185990) | Bovine rumen microbial communities from Lethbridge, Alberta, Canada - RJG_01 | ecosystem: Host-associated > Mammals > Digestive system > Stomach > Rumen | place: Canada: Alberta | collected...
GCAAGAGCTTCAGCAACGACGTCCAGGTCGGCATCATGGTCGAGACGCCGTCGGCTGCCGTCATGACGCCGGTCCTCGCGAAGTACGTCGACTTCTTCTCCATCGGCACGAACGACCTCGTGCAGTATACGCTCGCCTGCGACCGCGGCAACGCCAGCATTTCCTACCTCTACAACCACTTCAACCCGTCCGTCCTGCGCCTCATCAAGCGCACGATCGAGAGCGCGCATCAGGGCGACAAGTGCAAGTGGGCCGGCATGTGCGGCGAAATGGCCTCCGATCCGTACGCCGCCGTCCTGCTCATGGCCATGGGCATCCACGAGCTCTCCATGAGCGCGCCGAGCATCCCGCGCGTTAAAGAGATGCTCCGCAAGACGAGTTCCGTCAAAGCAAAAGAAATCCTCGCCGACGTCATGAAGCTCGAAGACGGCGACGAGATTCGCGAGTATCTGCACAAAGTACTTTGATTTTCAAAAGAATCATTGAGCCTCCCGCACGGGAGGCTTTTTGCGTAAAATATTTTATCAAGGCTTCAAGGGGGCAGTTATGACAAAGGAGCAGATCATCCCCGTCCTCACCATCGCTGGCAGCGACGCAAGCGGCGGGGCAGGGATTCAGGCAGATCTCAAGACGTTTCTCGCGCATGGTGTCTATGGCATGAGCGCCGTGACGGCACTGACGGCGCAGAATACGCTCGGCGTCCGGGCCATCGAGGAGGCAGCGCCGGGGTTTCTCGCGGCGGAGCTCGATGCCGTTTTCGAGGACATCCCGCCGCGCGCGGTGAAGGTCGGCATGGTGGCGTCCGCTGCGCTCATCCGCGTCATCGCGGAGAAGCTGCGCACGTATCATGCGGAGCATGTCGTCGTCGATCCCGTCATGGTCGCGACAAGCGGGGCGCCGCTCCTCGCGGGCGATGCGATGGATGCGCTCAAAGAGGAGCTCTTCCCCTGCGCGGAGATCCTGACGCCGAACCTCCCCGAGCTCACGCGGCTGACGGGCATCGGCATCGTGAGCGAGGAGGCGATGGCAGCGGCGGCCGGGCAGGCAGCGCAGCAGTTCGACGCGGCCGTGCTCGCGAAAGGCGGCCATTTCACGGGCGATGCAGCGACCGACCTGCTTGCCTTCCCGGACGGGCGGCAGATTCCGTTTTCCGCGCCGCGGTCGGAAAATCCGAACACGCATGGCACGGGCTGCACGCTTTCCTCGGCCATCGCGGCGAACCTTGCGAAGGGGCATCCGCTCGAGGAGGCTGTCCGGCAGGCGAAGGACTATCTCACGGGCGCCATCGGCTATGGCCTCGACCTCGGGCAGGGGCATGGGCCGCTCTGGCACGGCTGGGCGCTTTCAGGCCGTTTTTTTGCGTGAGCGGACGCTTTGTGGTATCATAAGGGCGCGTATCTTAATGAAGGAAAGAAGAGAGTTTATCACATGAGATATGGAAAGTTCGTCGCGGCCGGAGCCGCATGCCTGACGGCCGGCATCCTCCTTTCGGCACCTGCGGAGGCGCAGCGCCACCTGACGCCTGTCGCGTCGCCCATGACGTCAGAAACGCGCCTCGTCACGGCGCAGCAGCTGATCGAGGCCGCTGCGAGAGATGTGGCGAAAGAGAAGGCCGAGGCCGCGAAGGGCAAGGCGGACTCGGGGAACGCCGCAAAGGATGAAGGGGCTTCGAAGACCGAAGACGCAGCGAAGAAGGAAGACGCGGCGAAGACGCTGACGAAAGATCTGGCGAAGAAGATGGAGACGAAAGACGCTGTGAAGGACGCCGCGAAAGATGTGGCAGCATTCCATGCGAAGAAGGTCCGCCTGACATGGCCCATCGTGCCGAGTGCCGTGCGCTATCAGGTCGTGCTGCTGAAAGCGTTCGGCGATGCGGCGGAGAATGTCGTCTGGTCGACAGATCAGGTCTACACGAACGGTATCGAGATCAATCTCGCGCCCTTTGGAGAAAAAGCAGCCAAATATTATTGGAAGGTCTGCCCGCTGAACTATGCAGGAGAGGCCATTGCAAAGGCCACGGCGCCCGCGCCCATCACGGACGGCGAGCTCGACCCGAAGGCGCCGCTGCCGACGACGGAGTTCGAGAAGATGGACTATGCGCCGCTCTATCCGGTGTTTTCGTGGGTGCCGACGGCGGGCGCGAAGCACCACGTCATCGAGGTCTACCGTGTGAAGCCCGAGGGCAATCAGCTCATCCGCACGCTGCAGGCGGGCGAGTACGACTACTACGAGGAAGGCGGCTACACGGTGCCGGGCACGTATGCCTGGCGCGTGCAGGCCGTCGACGAGAGCGGCTGGCCGCTTTCGGACTGGTCGCCGCTTTCGGAGTTCCAGGTGACGGCGCCGACGCCGATTGCCGCGCTCGGCGACAGCATCACGCATGGCGGCGGTGCCATGTCGACGCCGCCGGGATACCTGCTGTACGATTGGGAGAGCTACTCTGCCGTGCCGATCAAGAATCTCGGCTACAGCGGCAACACGACGCAGGACATGATCGACCGCTTCGAGCGGGACGTGCGGCCGTTTTCTCCGCGCGTGCTCGTCATCATGGGCGGCGTCAATGACTACCGCGGCACGGTCTACGGCTCTGAGACGGTCGAGCACCTGATTGCGCTGCGCGACAAATGCCTGGCGTACGGCATCACTCCGGTTTTCACGACGGTCACGCCGATCAACCCGGGCCTCATCCGCCGCTACGGCCAGATCGAGATTCCGCCGGCGGACTGGCAGGTGCATCGCGACTACATCAACCACTGGGTGCTCGAGCAGACGTACGCCATCGACGTCGCGAAGGCGCTCGAGGACGGCGCAGGCTGGCTCGCGACGAAGTACACGACGGACGGCCTGCATCCCGACTATCTCGGCAAGCGCTATATCGGCGAGACCATCGGGCGCTACCTTTCCGCGCATTTTCCATGGATCACGGGCAAGCTGACGAAGAAGCCCATCATCCTGCCGGAAGAACCGGCGAAATGACGCTCCGCATCTGAGCAAACGGGCGTCCGCGGAAAGCGTGCCGTACAAAGAGAGAAAGCAGGGTCTGGAATGCAAGAAGAAGGCCTCGTCTATACAAATGAAAACTGCATCGGCTGCAACAAGTGCGTCGGCGTCCGAGGACGCCGTGGACGAGGAAATCGGCTATGGACTCGGCCTCTCGTATCCCGTTCCGGACGGCCTCGCGCCACTTCGACTGCTCCGCCTGCGGCTACGACATCTGCGGCGACGAATTCGTCGCCATCGTGCAGGGCATCTCCCATGCCGCCGTCTGCGCCCGCCTCGCAGAGACGCAGCAGAGCCTCGAAGAATTCGACGTCTCCGTCGCCTTCGGCACGGCGCATGCAGAAGAAAGCGCAACGTACAAAACGTACAAAGCGCTTAAAGACGAAGCCGACAAAGTCATGTACAAAGACAAGCTCGCCTGCTACGCACGGCACGGATGGAAGCCGCGCGGGTGAACGACGAAACATCCATCTGCATACAGCAATGCCCCGCATCCGGAAAAAGATGCGGGGCATTTTGTCGGTATGCCGCATCACGCGTGGCAGGTATGCGCTCCGTGATGGTGGTCGCAGGTTGCGGCGTCGTTTTTGGCGAGCGTGCCGGCGAGCAGGGCGTTCACGGCGTCATCGGCAGCGCCGGTGCAGCCTGCGTAGATGTCGATGCCGGCATCGGCAAGCGCGTTCTTCGCGCCCATGCCCATGCCGCCGCAGAGCAGCGTATCGACGCCCCAGTCTTTGAGGAGGCCTGCGAGGGCGCCGTGTCCCTGGCCTTCCGTGTCTTTGACCTCCGAGGCTTTGATGGCGCCTTTTTCGATGTCGTAGACCTTGAAGGCCTGCGTCTTGCCGAAATGCTGGAAAATCTGCCCATCCGGGCTGTACGTGACAGCGAGTTTCATGGTGTGTTCGCTCCTTTTCTGCGTGAGAATCCGAGGACATCCATGGCGCAGGCGCGCAGCGCAGCAGCAGTCTGGGCGCGGCGCGCCGCAGGTCTCGTAGCTGCCGCCAGCGATTTCGAGCGGCAGGCCGCAGACGAGGGCGCGCGCGAGCTTCTGCCGGGCGCTCGCGTAGACCGCCTGCACCGTCGTGCGCGCGACATCCATCGAGGCGGCGCAGGCCGTCTGGTCTGCGCCCTCGTAGTCGATGAGGCGCAGGCATTCGTATTCGTCAAGCGTCATCACGACAGGAGCGTGCGTAGAGGTGTCCGCAGCATCTGCGGGTACGAACGAGGTACATGGCGGCATCATGCAGATGCGCCGGGGCTTTGCGGGTCTTGCCATGGAAGCGTCCTTTCACAAACAATAAACGACATATGTCATAAATAAAATATAGCGCAATAACCGGCATATGTCAAGAACCTGCTGCCATGGTTATCTTGTCAAGATGTTGACTCTTGGGGGCATGATGTATGAATTTCGTTTTTATCTCGCCGCAGTTCCCGAAGGACTTCTGGAATTTCTGCGACCGCCTCGCAAAAAACGGCGTGACGGTGCTCGGCATCGGCGACAGCCCGTATGATGAGCTGAAGGATGACTTGAAAAACGCACTGACGGAGTATTATTTCGTCGAAGACCTCGGGAATTACGATCAGGTCTTCCGTGCCGTGGCGTTCTTCTCGTTCAAATATGGCAAGATCGACTGGATCGAGTCGAACAATGAATTCTGGCTGGAACAGGATGCGCGTCTGCGGACGGATTTCCATGTGACGACGGGCGAGCAGTACGAGGACATCGGGCGCATCAAGCACAAGTCTGCCATGAAAGCATATTATGCGCGGGCAGGCATCCCGACGGCGCGGTTGCACAAGATCACGACGATCGAGGCGGCGCGCGAGTTCGTCGGCTGGGTCGGCTACCCGGTCATCGTGAAGCCGGACATCGGCGTGGGCGCGACGGACACGTACAAGCTGGTCTGCGACGACGACCTGCAAAAGTTCTTCGACCACCTGCCGGACGTGCCGTACGTCATGGAAGAATTCGTGACGGGCGACATCTGCTCGTATGACGCCATCATCGACTCTCATTCCGAACCTTTGATGGAATCCATGACCGTCTGGCCGCCGTCCGTCATGGACATCGTGCTTCAGCACCTCGACCTTTCCTATTATACGGTGGACAAGGTGCCGGGCGCGCTGCGGCAGATGGGACGTGCGACCGTCAAATCGTTCGGCGTCAGGAGCCGCTTCGTGCATCTGGAGTTTTTCCGCCTGACGAAAGCGAAGCCGGGGCTCGGCGAAGTGGGCGACTTCGTCGGCCTCGAAGTCAATATGCGTCCGGCGGGCGGCTATACGCCGGACATGATGAATTTCGCGCACAGCACGGACGTCTATCAGATCTGGGCCGACATGGTGACGAAAGATCGGCGCGTGCTGCCGGACATGATGGCACCGCAGATGGGCAACCAGATGTACACGGCGAAACTGGCCAGCCAGAAGGCTGTGGATGCGTTTATCGAATACGTGCAGGCGAGAAGATAAGAATCGGACATCTCGGACATCTCGACCTTGCGGACGTCATGGAGAATTTTCGGAAGTGGATGGACAGCCGTTCCAGAAGCCTTGCTGCGCCCGCAAGGCCATAGAGCGGTGTCGCATCCGCCAGCAGTTCGTCGTAGACGGGACGGGCGATTGGAACGAACTGCGCAGACTTTCCAAGGCAGGCGAAGCGGGTGGCTTCGTGGGAGCTCGCGAGGAGCAGGCCGCCCTGCCATTCTCGCAGATCTTCCTCGATGGCAGCATCGTCTGCACGCACGGTGCGGATGACGTCGGCAGCGGGGATGGCGTGCTCGGAGGGTTCCTGCTGATGGACGACGAGCTTTGCCGTGTCTGCCTACTCGCCCCGCACGGCTTCTGCGATGGCTGCCGCATCGGACGGCCAGGCGGCGATGAGGATTTCGTCGAACCAGAGCTGCCCCCAGAGGGAACGGAGATTTCCGCTCCGATGTTCGAGGTGGCGCTTCAGCGTATCGGCTTCCTGCTCCAGCGTAGAAAGATTCATTACGGGCAGCGCTTTCTGGATCGTGCGCAGCCATCGCAGCGTGCCCTCGATGCCCGCGATGTCATCTCCGATGAGGCTGACGGAGCAGTTGCTTTCGACGAAGACACGCTCAAACGTCCCCATTTTCTGGATGTCCGAAAAGCTCTTTTTGAGGTCGTTTTCCGTGCCATAGACGAGGGAGGATGGGCTTGGCTGTGTGCAGGCGGCCTCCCATTCAGGCTTCGACATAGGCGATGCCTCCTTTTGTGCCGTAGCGGCAGACGAGATGTGCGATGGCGCGCATCATGGCGATTTTTCCCGCCGTCCCCGCGAGCGGCACCATGGGGAGGAATAGCTGCTTCGTCTTTGTGCTGTAGATTTCGTTGGAGACGAGCAGGATGAGCGCGGAAATGTGGATGCCGAGCCGCGTAAGCGTCGCCGCCGAGAAAGCCGGAGAACGGCATCACGCTCGCCGAGGTCGAGGAACGACGCTACATGGGCGCAGCCTGCCGGGCTGTGGAACACCACGACAACGCCCTGGCAGAACGCGACCGCCTTCCAGACGCCCGTCATCGTGCAGGACGTTGACGTCGTTTTCTCTAGAAGCCATTTTGTTTTGAGTTTCATGCAAACCTTCCCCCTTTTTTTTCTTGAAAGCATCCAAATCAAAATCCGCACGGCGCGACGAGCCGCTGGATCAGCGCCTGTGCGCGATACCATTCATCGCTCTGCACCCAGCCGAGCGAACGGTTCAGGGCGAAATTTCCATGCAGCATGTAGACGAAGAGCTGCTCCGCCTCCCACTCGCTGACGTGGTAGCGCTTCATAATCTGCGGGACGCGGCGCGGACGCTGGAAGTCGGCGAGCTTCTGGAGGATGTGGCGGGACAGGCTCTCGTCGAGGAAGAGGACGCGGTATTTCGGGTTGCTGGCTGCGCGCTGGCAGGCGGGGAGCATGGCGTCGAGGTCGGCAGGCGTGGCGGCGGCTTCGGGCTTTTCGAGCAGCTCGCCGGTCCAGGGCGCCTGCGGCCGGTCGGCGAGTTCGGTGAGGCGCAGGGCATCATCGAGCAGTTCGCTGAGCACGCTTTCCGTGTTGTCATAATGCAGGTAGAACGTCGCGCGCGTGATTTCCGCCTGGCGGCAGAGCGCCGAGACCGTGACTTTTTCATACGGTGTATGCGCGAGGAGTTCCAGCAGCGCGTCCTTGATCATCTGCTTCGTCATCAGCGTCCGGCGGTCGGTTTTTCGTTTCATCTTTCGCTCCGTTTCTATACAGATTTTCGCAATCTGTCAAGGAATGTCCCGTTTCCCTGAAATATGGCCGAGACATCTGAAATCATGTACAGTATAATGAGTCATATACAGGGTGTCAATCAATGTTCCTGATGGATTTCATCAGGACGGAAAGGACGGAGCGAAATGGGTTCCAAACGGATTGCCGTGCCGGATCGTGAGGCGTGCGCGGCTTGCGGCAGCTGCATGGATGTCTGCCCGCGCAAGGCGATTTCGATTTTTCACGGGAGCTACGCCGTGGTCGATGACACGCGGTGCGTCGGCTGCGGCATGTGCAGCCGCGTGTGCCCGGCGGGCGTAATCCTGATGGAGGTGCGGCCATGAAAAGCGTGCAGCCTGCAAAGCGCCACTGGTATCACTACCTCTGGCTGTACTCGATGTTCTTCTTTGCGGCGGGCTTTTTCAACATTCTCTTTGCCTGGCTCGGCCTCGTGAGCTTCCTGCTGCCGCTCGTGTTCGCGTTCGGCTTCGGCACGAAGGGCTTCTGCAACCGCTACTGCGACCGCGGTCAGTTCCTGCGGATGTTCGGCGGCCAGCTCGGGCTTTCACGCGGCCATGCGATGCCGGCCTGGATGAAGGGAAAACCGTTCCGCTATGCGTTCATGGTGTTTTTCTTTGCGATGTTCGGAAATATCGTCTATACGACATGGCTCATCGCGCATGGCGCGGGGAGCCTCTCCGAGGTCGTCACGATTCTCTGGAGCGTGCGCGTGCCGTGGCAGTGGGCGTACGCAGGCGGCGTGGAGCCGTGGATTGCATCGTTTGCGTTCCAGCTCTACAGCCTCATGCTGACGTCGGAAATCATCGCGCTCGCCACGATGCTCTGGTTCCGTCCGCGCTCGTGGTGCGTCTATTGCCCGATGGGAACGCTGACGCAGCTCGTGTGCAAGAGAAAAGCATCTTCGGAAGAAAAAACGCAGGAAGGAGATTTTGCAAAATGAAGAAGAAGTATATCGTTGTCGGCGGCGTGGCTGGCGGTGCGACGGCGGCAGCGCGTCTGCGCCGTCTCGATGAAGAAGCGGACATCATGCTCATCGAGCGCGGCCGCCATGTGTCGTTTGCGAATTGCGGCCTGCCGTATTATGCTGGCGGCGTCATCAAGGAGCAGGACAGCCTGCTCGTGCAGACGCCGGAACGGCTGCGGGCGATGTTTGCGCTGGACGTGCGGACGGAGAGCGAAGTGACGGCCGTTGCGCCGGAGCGCCATGAAATCACAATCCGCACGGCAGATGGCAAGACGGAGACCGAGCATTACGACAAGCTGCTGCTCGCGCCTGGCGCGCATCCGCTTGTTCCGCCGATTCCGGGCATTCAGCACGAAGCCATCCATACCATCCGCACGGTGGAAGATGCCGAGGCCGTGAAGCAGATGGCTGTCCGCCTCGGCAAGGGAGCGCAGGCCGTCGTCGTGGGCGGCGGCTTCATCGGCGTCGAGATGGCGGAAAACCTCGTCGAGCGCGGACTGTCCGTGCATCTCGCCGAAGCAGCGCCGCAGATTCTCCTGCCGTTTGACGCAGATCTGGCGCACCTTCTGGCAGAGGAGATGGAGGCGCATGGTGTTAAGCTCCATCTCGGAAACGGCGTTCAGGAATTCCGAGAGCAGCCGAAGGGCGTTGTGGTCGTGCTTGCAGATGGGACGGAGCTCCCGGCTGACCTCGTCGTGCTCGCCATCGGCGTCCAGCCGGATACGGCATTTTTGAAAGGGAGCGGCATTACGCTCGATGCGCGCGGCCATATTGTTGTCGATGAATACCTCCAGACAAGTGCGCCGGATGTCTACGCCGTCGGCGATGCCGTGCTCACGCGCGGCCTCCGCACGCAGCAGCCGCGCGCATTGGCACTCGCTGGCCCTGCCAACCGGCAGGCGCGTCTCGCCGCCGACAACATGACGGGACATCTGCATGCCTATCAGGGCGTGCAGGGCTCTTCCATCCTGAAAGTCTTTTCGTTGACGGCTGCCGCGACGGGCGACAACGAGCGCACGCTCACGCAGGCAGGCGAGGAATATCGGAGCGTCATCGTCGAGCCGTTCTCCCATGCGACGTATTATCCGGGCGCCGAGCGCATGACGCTCAAGCTGCTGTTTTCCGCAAAAGGCGACGTGCTCGGAGCGCAGGCCATCGGCCGCGCGGGTATCGACAAGCGCATCGACACGATCGCGACGCTGCTGCACCTGCATGGCACGGTTGAAGACCTCGCGTCGCTCGAACTTTCCTATGCGCCGCCATACTCCAGCGCGAAAGATCCCGTGAACATCGCAGGCTATGTCGCGACGAACCTCCTGGCAGGTCTCACGACGCCCATCAAGGTCGCCGATGTCCCGGCCGCCATCGAGCGCGGCGCCAGGCTCATCGACGTGCGCCCGCCGGAAGCCTTTGCAGCCGGACACCTCAAAGGCGCAACCAACCTCCCGCTCGCAAAGCTCCGCAGTCATCTCGCGGAACTCGACAAAGACGCCGCTTACATTGTCAGCTGCGAGGTTGGGCAGACCGCCTACTACGCGGAACGCATCTTAAAGCAGCACGGCTTCCGCGTGAAAAATCTCATGGGCGGCTACCGTTTGGCATCGCACTTCCTGCCGACAGAAAAATGAGCCGCATTTTGTGAAGTGGATGTTCCCCTCTGCATTGACGCAGAAAATGATTCGTGCTAAGCTATGAGAAGTATCGGAAGAAATTACATCAATGCAAGCAAGAGGGTGGAATCATGCAGATTTCGAGCCGTTTCACGATTGCTGTCCATGTTCTGGCGTGCGTTGCCGTCCTGGACGGACAGATGCCGCTCAACAGCGAGACGATTGCGGGCAGTGTCGGCGTGAATCCTGTTGCCGTGCGCAATATTTTTCGCCAGCTGAAAGCCGCCGGCCTCATCACCGTGCAGCGCGGCGGCAACGGCGGCGTGGCGCTCGCGCGAAAACTTTCGGAGATCACGCTCCTCGATGTCTACCGCGCCGTGGACAGCGTAGAGAGCGGGTATCTGTTCCATTTCCACGAAAATCCGAACGCTGCTTGTCCGGTCGGGCGCAACATCCATCATGTGATGGACGGAAGGCTCGCGGAAATCCAAGACGCGATGGAGCAGAAGATGGCGGAGATGACGCTTGCGGATGTCGTCGCGGATACGGAAGCGCTCATCGCAAAAGAAGCGCAGCAGGCGGGCTGAAACATTGGCGGTCGCAGGAGTATGCGGCCGCCACATTTTTTTGCAGATTTTTTGATGTATATATTGACAATACAACAAGGCTGTGCTATCTTATACATGTAATCGAGATTAATACATCAAACGAAACACTTTCTGCAAAGAAAAGGAGCACTCATCATGAAAAAGAACATCGCAGTTGTCGCAGCAAATGGTCGCGTCGCCCGCAAGGTCATCACGGAAGCCAAAGGACGTGGGTGGGACGTCACGGCATTCGTCCGCACGGAAGCGCCGTCGGACGCGCAGCACGTCATCGTCAAAGACATCTTTGATCTCACGAAGGAAGATCTCAAAGGCTTCGATGCTGTCGTCGATGCGTTCGGTGCTTGGACGGAGGAGACGCTGCCGCAGCACAGCACGACGCTCGCACATCTCTGCGACATCCTCAAAGGCACCGAGACCCGCCTCCTGATTGTCGGCGGCGCAGGCTCGCTCTATCTCGACGGCACGCACACGGCGCAGGTCAAGGACGCGCCGAACTTCCCGCCGGAATTCCTGCCACTCGCGACGGCAATGGGAGAAGCGCTCACGGAGCTTCGGGGGCGCGACGACGTGAACTGGACGTACATCAGCCCGGCGGGTGATTTCCAGGCAGACGGCGAGCGCACGGGCAAGTACCTCCTCGCTGGCGAAGAGTTCACGCTGAACAGCAAGGGCGAGAGCATCATCAGCTATGCGGACTACGCCATCGCGATGGTCGACGAGATTGAAAAGGGAAATCATATCAAGGAACGCATTTCTGTCGTCCGCGCTTGATGGCATCGGAACGTTTCACGAACGATACAGGATGAAAGGGGCAGCAGGATGGAGAAAGAACCATGTGTTGAGCAGTTAATCTCGTATCTGCTGGATGTCCTTCCAGAATACCGCGCCGAAGCGGAGACGGTTCCGATGGACGCGCGCTCGCGCCGCTATCTCCTGCGCTGCCTCATGAATGTCTGGAATCCGCGCCAGAAGCTTCCTGAAGCGTATTTCGCTCTCGAACAGCAGCTCCTGACGGCCGAGACGCAGGAAAAATCGCCCGTCGATGCGCTGGCTCTCCCCGAAAAAGAACCTGGCATCGCGCTCTGGCAGGGCGATATCACGCGGCTTGCGGCGGACGCCATTGTGAACGCGGCGAACAGCCAGATGCTCGGCTGTTTCGTGCCGGGGCACAGCTGCATCGACAACGCCATCCATTCGGCGGCGGGATTGCGCCTGCGTGCCGCGTGCTACGAGCTCATGAAAGCGCAGGGACACGAAGAACCGACAGGACAAGCGAAAATCACGCCTGGCTTTGCGCTCCCTGCGCGTTATGTGATTCATACCGTCGGTCCGATCGTGCAAAACTGCGTAACGGAAAAGCATCGTCAGCAGCTTCGCAGCTGCTACCGCTCGTGCCTCGACCTTGCGCGGGAACATCGACTTCGGAGCATCGCTTTCTGCTGCATTTCGACGGGCGTGTTCCATTTTCCGCGCCGCGAAGCGGCAGAGATTGCCGTCAGCGAAGTGCGCCAATATCAAAAAACGCACGACGATGCGCCGCGCGTGATTTTCAACGTATTCCAGGACGAGGATCGTGACATTTATGAAGACATTCTCGGTTGATGTGAAAAAACAGTTTCAAAACCTGCTGGACGAAGCGGATGCCATCGTTGTCGGCGCGGGCGCCGGCCTTTCGACGGCGGCGGGCTTCACGTACAGCGGTGCACGGTTCGAGCGCTATTTTCACGATTTCCACGAACAGTTCGGCATCCGGGATATGTATTCCGGCGGCTTCTATCCGTTTCCCGATGCGGAGACATTTTGGGGCTGGTGGTGCCGCCATATCTGGGTGAACCGCTATGCGCCGATGCCGGGCGACCTCTATGCGCGGATCTTGCAAATGCTTGCAGGACGTGATTTCTTCGTCCTCACGACGAATGTCGATCACGCCTTCCAGAGGGCAGGCTTCCAGAAAGAGCGGCTGTTTTACACGCAGGGCGATTACGGTCTGTTCCAGAGCAGCGAGCCCGCCGACGTGACCGCTGCGCGCACGTATGACAACCGGGATATCGTCATGGCGATGCTGCGCTCGGAAGACTGGTCTTTCACAGAAGACGGAGACCTCTTCGTGCCGGAAGGGAAGCGCGTATCCGTGCGCATCGATTCCTCGCTCGTGCCCATCTGTCCGGACGATGGCGCGCCGATGACGACGAACTTGCGCAGCGATGATTCCTTTGTCGAAGATGCCGGCTGGCATGCGGCGCGCAACCGCTACTATGCATTTCTCACGCGCACGGAAGGGAAACGTGTCCTCTTCCTCGAACTCGGTGTCGGGCAGAATACGCCGGGCATCATCAAAGTGCCGTTCTGGAGGATGACGGCAGGAAATCCAAATGCCCGTTATGCTTGCGTGAATCCGATGCAGATGTACGTGCCAGAGGAGATTGAAGACCGTACGACGCTCTTCGTTTGCAGCGCGGATGACATCGTATGACAATCATCAAAGCAAACAGCAGGCTGGAAACTGCATTTTGTTGCAGCTTCCGGCCTGCTGTTTTTTGTCGAGGCTTATGCGTGAGGTTTCGTGCAGAACATCGCGAACCGCTTTCCGTACGTCTGGAACAGTTCGCGGAAATTGGTTCATGAGATCGAGCCCCTCTGTTTCACTTGAAATTCCAATAGCTCCATCTCGTTTCGTTCATGGAATCATTTGATTTGGATGTACGTTTCTGTCGTTCATTCTTCGACGAGTGGATAAAGCTCCTTGTCTTCGCGTGCGAGGCGCTTCTTCAATGCACCGATCGTCGCCTGGGTCGCGGCGAGGCAGGCATCTGGCGCTTCCTTGATTTTCGTCGGCGTCATCCAGTCCTCCTTGTATGCCATGAATGTTTTCGCAAGGCCGCCCATCTCTTTCTCGAACGCCGTGGCAGTTTCGCGCAGTTTTTCGTCACTGCTCTTCGCGAGGTTGGGATAGAGAAATTTGTCTTCTGCTGCGAGATGGACAGAGATGAGCCCGGCAAGGCGAGAGATCGCGCCTGCAAGGTCGCCGGCCTGGCGCAGCACTTTTTCTGCCGTGTCCGCACGGTCGATGACCTGGATGAGCTTGCCGATGTTTTCGTGATGGTTTTTGAGGATTTCCATATACATGACAAAACGCCCCTTTGTTTCTATGGATGTTGGTCGATGAATCTGCCTTCATTTTACAGGCTGAACGCGGATCCTTCTGTAACACAAGTTACGGCGTGCAGCCGCATATTGCTCTTTTGTTTTCCAATGCGACGGCCACATGCTGGGAAATGTTCAGGCGGCAGTGCCAAAGAAATTCAAGATGACGATGCCGGAGAGAATCAGGGTGATGCCGAGCATGCCTGCAACGGTCAATGTTTCCTGCCAGAACAGGACTCCAATCAGCGCCGTGGCAACGATGCCAAGCCCAGACCAAAGGGCATAGGCGACGCCAAGATGAATCGCTTGCAGCGCCTTGGAAAAGAACCAGAAGCAGATGCCGTAAGACAAGAGGCTGAGCACACCGATGCCGAGACGATGGAAGCCGTCGGAATATTTCAGAAGCGTTGTCCCCATGATTTCTCCAGCAATCGCCAAAATCAAATAGATATATCCCATCATTCTCACACCTCTGCATCTTGCATCGCATGCAGGAGTTCTGTCATGCACGCATTCAACTGCTTCATTTTTCTCAACCCGATGGCATTCATCGCCCGGAGCTCCTGTTCATGCACTTGCTTCAGACAGCCATCTATTTTTTTCTGCCCGGCTTGGGTCAGGCAGATGATTTTCTTGCGTCCGTCTTTTGAGTCTTGGTGCAATTCGACGAATCCGGAATTCATCAGCCGGTGTACGATGGCACTGATGGTCTGTTTGGAAAAACCGGTATAGCTGACCAGCTGGCCATTTGTTGCAGAAAATTGATGCGCTTCGAGCGCTTGGTAGACATAGAGTTCCGCATCCGTGATGCCGAGGTGGCTGGCGATGCGTTCATAGACGGCATTGAAACCTCCCCAGATATTCATGAATTGCTTCAGTTGTGATTGCATAGCTTATCCTCTTAAAGTCCGATATTTGACAATCCAAGTATAACAGTATGATTTTTGTTTGTCAAATATCAGACAAAATAAAAGGATTCATGCGAAAAAATGTTTCAGCAGCTCGGCAAATTCAGCCGCATAGGGATTTTGATTCGAGCGTTTCCAGAATGCGCAGTAGTTCTTCGTGACGGGGTGCTCATCCTGCACGAGCGGCACGCGCTCGATGGCAGCCGCAGGCGCGAAGCTGTCATCGAACGTATCGACGGGCAGGTATCCTTGCGCTGTCAGCACCATGAGGCGCGCCTCCTCGAACGTCCGCGCGAAGCGGAACTCGCCGTGCAGGCCGAGCACGTCGGTGCAGTACGCTTGTTCCTCCGCCTGCTGGGCTCCATGTGCGATGAGGATGCACGGGAGATTTTTGAGATCATTGGCCGTGAGGGATGGGAGCTTTGCAAGCGGGTTTTGCGCCGAAAGCTCGATGGCAATCTGGCACTCTGAGAGGATGACGTTGTTGTAAGCATCGGAAAAGGCGCGGCGCTGGTCGTTCAGCACGAGGTCGATGGCGTCTGTGCGCATCTTTCGGAAAATATCTTCATGGCTCGCCGTGACCGTCGTGATGGCGAGCGTCGGATGGCGAGCGGAAAGCTGCGCGATGGTGAGCGCGAACGCCTGCCCCTGATAGCCTTGATAGCAGCCGAGGCGGAGCCCCACGTGCTCGGCCTGCCCTGCGCGTTGCGTCTCGCGGACGAGCTGTTCGAGTTCGGCGCGCAGGACGAGGCTGCGGCGGTAAAAGATTTCGCCGGCCGGCGTCAGCGAGAACGTGCGATTGTGCCGGTCGAGCAGGCGCACGCCGAGCCCCTCTTCGAGTTTCTTGATCTGCTGCGAAATCGCCGACTGCGAGACATGGCAGCGCTCGGCGGCCTCGTAGAACGTTTTTTCCTCCACGACGGCCTGCAGGTATTCGATTTGTCGGAACAGCATTTTCATCGCCTCCCTCTCCAGTATAATCGATGAGCGAAAATAATCAATCAGAGAAGCAAAGCGAATTGATGGCAGGCTTTTCCTGCGGTATGATACTATTAAAAATGATGAAGCTGCCGACGGAAAGGCGGAGGGAAATGTATAAACAAGGGGAGAGGTATCTATGAAAAAACTGATTGTTTATTATTCGCAGGCACGAGGCAACACGCGCCGGATTGCCAAGATGATTCAGCAGGCGACGGGCGCAGATTTGGAAGAAATCGAAACGGTGACGCCATATACGGGCTCGTATGATGAAATCGTGAACCAGGGGCAGAGAGAAGTAAATTCCGGCTTCACGCCGGAAATCAAGCCACTGCAGAAGGCGCTCACCTCCTATGACGAAATCATCCTTGGTACGCCGACGTGGTGGTACACGATGGCCCCGGCCGTGCGGACGTTCTTGTCACAGAATGATCTGGCGGGCAAGAAGGTCGTGCTCTTCCAGACGCACGGAGGCTGGCCAGCGCATTGTCTAAAGGATATGGAGAAGATGGCGGGCGGCGCAGACATCCTTTCCACATACGCCGTGCAGTTCGATTCCACCGGCGGAGATCATCTGGAAACCCCGCTGGCAGACATCGAACGGTGGATGCAAACGTTGAAGTGAACGCCCACTTGTGTTTCTTGCACGGTCCTTGCACGTATGGTATCATTAGCGTAAATTCATTTTACGAAAATAAATTTACGTGAATGAGGAGCCTTCCAAATGAATGCACGTCAGCGCCGCGAGGACATTTTGCGTCGGCTTCAGGACAGCCGGACGGTTTACACGAACGCGCTCTGCGAGGTCTATGGCGTCTCGGCCATGACGCTCCGTCGCGACTTTTCGCGCCTCGAAGCGGAAGGGCTCATCACGACGATTCGCGGCGGGGCGGCTCTCAACCAGGGCAACGCCGTCCTGCACAGCCTCGAATTGCGCCAGCGCCGCCAGCCGGAGGAACTGACAGCTTCGCTCGATGCGGCGGAAATCCTGAGTCAGGAAAAAGGCAATCGCCTCATTATCGTGCCGGGCGTCTACGTGCCCGCGCTGCGCGGCGCGAGCGGGCAGATGACGGCCGATTTCATGGAGCGCTTCCATGTCGATTGGCTGTTCCTCGGCGCGAACGGCCTAGATACCGACTACGGCCTCACGAGCCCGGACTATACGGATGCCGAGACGAAGCGCGTCCTGATCCGCCAGGCGCGCCGCACGGTTGTCGCGACGGATAGCACGAAGCTCGGCCAGAGCTATTTCGAGCGCATTGCCCGCCTCGAAGAACTCACGCGCGTCGTCACCGACAACCACGCCGCGCCAGACATTTTGGAAACCATGCGCCAGCGCACCGAAGTCGACAGCGTTGGATGATTCAGGAAAGCAAATCCCTGCATGCAGAGAACTGATTGCATGCAGGGATTTTTTGTGCTTTCTATGTGCTTTTTGCCTGTCAAGAGATGTAAAGAACACAAAAACGTGCAGGTTCTTTTTCAATCGCTCAAAAATCGCAATTTTTCGTTTGCAAGGTGCTCGTGCGCACGCTATGATAAAACCAACAAGAGCGAACGACAAGCAAAAGGAGCGATTTCCATGAAAGACTGGCAACGGGCTGCTTCGGCAGCGAACATCATCGGTTACTTCCTCGCGCGCCGCGACATCGACGAATTGAGCCAAGAGGCGATGCAGGCGCAGATTGGGCAGCCGCAGGCCGACGTGCTCATCGCGTTCGGCGGCATGATTCCGCATGGCTGTGACATCGTCGCAAGGTCATTCCAGCGCGGCCTCGCGAAGCGATTGTTGCTCGTCGGCGGCATCGGCCACACGACGGAAGTCGTGCGCGCGGCGTACAAGGACCGCGTGCCGGAGCTCGACGTTGAAGGACGCGCTGAAGCCGACATCATGGCGGACTATCTGAAGCTCTGCTACGGCATCGAAGACGTGCTCATCGAGAACCGCTCGACGAATTGCGGCAACAATGTGACGTACGCTTTGGGCGTCTTGAAAGAAAACGGCATCCAGCCGAAGTCCGTGCTCATCATGCAGGACGCGACGATGCAGCTGCGCATGGACGCGACGTTCCGCAAGGTCGCGCCAGGCATCCAGGTCGTGAACTACGCGCCCTACCGCCCCGCCGTCATCTCGAAAGGCTGGCAGCTCGGCTACCTCATGGATTACTGGGGGATGTGGAGCATGGAGCACTATCTCTCGCTGCTGCTCGGCGAAGTCGAGCGCCTGCGCGACGACGCAAACGGCTACGGTCCGAACGGCGCGGATTATATCGCACACGTTGACATCCCCGCCAAGGTCGAGATAGCAGCGCAGTTCCTCCGTGAAAACGGCCTTGGAACGGTTCGCACGGCAAACCCGCTTTATGGCGACAAAACATCGAAAATCGTGCAGATTGCATGACGCAGGCAAGAAGATGATTACAGTCCGAGCGGCTCGTCAATCAGGACGACTTCCATGTCCATGTGGTTCATCTTCTGCCAGTAGATGACCTGCGCGTTGCAGATGCGGCGCGGATGATAGCAGTCGTAGCAGTGGTCCTGCTTGCGCGCGCAGGGCGTCTTGTAGCCGTGGCGCGCGGCGTTCTGCGGGGCGGCGACGTTGCGGGCGCGCCAGGCGGCTTCTTCGAGCGTCGGGGCGATCTTGTTCGAGCCGATGACGAAATAGACTTTCTTGTGGCCGTAGAGCGAGCCCGCGACGCGGTTGCCCGTGCCGTCAATGTTCACCATCTCGCCCGTTTCGGCAATGCCGTTGACGGACGTCAGGAAGACATCGGTCAGCAGGCACTGCCGCGCCGTCGAGTAGAAGTCTTCGCCTTCGCGCGGATGCTCAGGGTCGCGCACATCGTTGTGGCTCTTGAGCAGGTCATAGATGCCGAGTGAGAGCAGCGTCATCGAATCTCCGAAGCCCACGGTCTGCCCGTCGATGGCAGCGTCGAGATAGGCGGCAGCTTCCTTGGCCGTCGCAAAACAGGACACGTCGTATTCGCGCTTCTTGAGCGCGGCTGCGATGTTTGAAAAATCCATAGGACACCGTTACTGAAAACTTATAAAATCATCATATGCGAATACGAAAACTTATGTTTCATTCCTCGTTCATCGCGTCCGCTTTGGCGGGATGCGAACATCCTCGCTACTTGCGTTTGATGCAACGCTCCAGAGGCTTGAATTCCCCGCTAACGAACGGGTACATGTATTTCGATGAGCTAGGCGATGCCCAATTCTTTCTCTGCGTAATGCTTCAGATTGAGCGCTGCTTGGAAATCACGATCGATGGTCTGACCGCATGACGGACAATGGAATGTCCGTTCCGAAAGCTTCAAATCTTTCTTGACATGCCCGCATCTGGCGCATGTCTTGGAACTCGGATAATAGCGGTCAGCGATGATGACAGGAATCCCCAAGGCTTCCGCCTTGTACTCTGTTTCGCGTCGGAATTCGTAGAATCCTTGGTCTTGCACGGCTTTCGCCAGATGTTTGTTCCGCATCATGCCCTGCACGTTCAGGTCTTCCATGCAGATGAAGCTTGGCTTTCGCTCCACCAGCTTGGTGGTCGCCTGCTGTACATAGTTTCGGCGGATGGCGCTGAGCTTATGGTCGATCCGCAGGATTCGTTTTTCTGATTTTATAAGGTTGCACGTTTTCTCGTAACGTTCTCCTTTCTTGTTCATTTGGTATTTCCTGGATACCTGGCGCTGCAACCTGCGCCTGACCTTTTCGAGTTTTTTGATTTTCTTCGTCTTGTTGATGCTTTGCAGTTCCTTGCCATCACTCATGACGGCAAGCTTCTTGATGCCGAGGTCGATGCCGATGCCGTCTCCATAGATGCCTTTCTTTTCTTTGTCCGGCACGTCCACGGTAACGGAAATCCACCAGTGCTCTCCATCATAGGTGATGCGGGGATTTCCGTAGGTTTTGCTGGATGGAATCCTTCCTGTTTCGGCAAGGCGGATCCAGTTCAGGACTTGCCGATTCTTTTTCTTGCTTCCTGCGAGCCCTTCCAGCTTAACGTGGGTTTCCGTGGCTTGGAGCTTCACGCCGTCTTGAAAGAACGCCGGCTGCGTCTTTCCTTTTTTCTTGAATTTCGGATGCCCGTTCATGTCATACACGGTCGGCTTCTTACCAATGCGGGCAAGATGCGCGAGCTTCTTCTTTGTGTATTTGACGTTCGTCTCCCGCTGGATGCGGAAGAAACGGTCATACGCGGCTTCGAGGTCTTTGACTGCCTGCTTGGCGACGTTGTTTGAGACGGTGTTCAGCCATGCGTATTCCGGCACTTTCTTCATCTGCGTCAGTTCCTTGCGCAGATCGAAACCACCGATGCGCTTCTTTCCTTTCTGGAACGCTTCCATCTCCTTGGCGAGCGCCCAGTTGTAGATGAAGCGGCAGGTGCCGGCATACTGGAACAGCCGCGTCTCCTGCTTCTTATTCGGGCAGAGCATCACGCGGAAGCTTCGTTTCATCTTCATCACCCACCAGTTCTTTGATCATCTTCTTGGCCTTGTGCGCCCGCTTGCCTTGGAGCTTGCAGCTGAAGACCGTGATGATCTGCACGAGGTCTTCGACAAGTTCCTGCTGCTCCGTGCGCTCGGTGTTGTCAATGATTTCAATCTTGCATCCATGAAGGGAAGCCAATGTTTCGATGAGTTCGAAGCCGAATCGGAGAAGGCGGTCTTTGTAGAGGATGACGATTTTCGTCACCTGTTCCTGCTCGATGCGGCGGATGAGTTCCAGCAGTCCCTTCTTTTTGTAGTTGATGCCGGAACCGATGTCTTCGATGATTTCGAAAGGCTCGCCTTGCGCCAGAAGATACATACGGACGTTTTCTACCTGCCTTGCAAGGTCGTCTTTCTGCTTCGGGCTGGAAACCCTGCAATAGCCGATGACACGTTTCGGCTTCGGTTGGATTTTCAGAATCTCATGAAGCTGTTCCTCGGAATAATAGCGGTAGCCATTGTCTGCTGTGTGATGTGGATGAAGTTTCCCGCGACGATCCCAGTTTCTGAGGGTCTGCGGGGTCACACCCAGGATTTTCGCAAATTTGTGGATAGAATAATACTGCAAGGCTCTCACCTCTTTGCATTGATTCTACCACATTTTCTTGTAAATAGAAACAGAGAAATTACAAGTTATTACAATTTATTTTTATCTGTTATCAGCCTCCGAATCTTATGCGGAAAAGGCCGGAATTGGAACCAAAGTCGGCTTCTCCCATACATTATGCACCTCTTCGCCCTGGAATGCCATCAGCAAATGATCGACGGCTGCATTGCTGACGCGTTCCAGGGCTTCTTCCGTGCTGCCGCCCACATGCAGAGAGCAGATGCAGTTGTCAAGGTGCAGGAGCGGATGTTCTTTGTCCGGGACTTCATCCACAAAGACATCCATGCCGGCCGCCGCGATCGTATGATGATGGAGCGCCTCATACAGGGCGTCCTCGTCGACGATGCCGCCTCGCGACGTATTGACGAGGACGAGATGCGGTTTTGCATGGGACAAGACGTCTGCGTCCACCAGGTTCTGCGTCTCCTCCGTCAGAGGGACATGGATGCTGATCATGTCGCAGGTGGAAAAAAGCGTTTCCAGCGCAGGCACTTTCTCCATGCCGAGCGCTGCCAGCTCCTCGCGCGACCGGTGGCTGTTGTAGCAAAGGATTTCGCACCCGAAGGCATTCTTCATGATGGCCGCGACGCGCCGGGCGATGTGGCCGGAACCGATGAGGCCGACCTTCTTGCCGGCGACTTCATGGCCGATGAGGCGGGCATCGCCAAAGTGCTGGAACCTGCCTTCGCCAAGACCTGTATCCGCGAGCTTGAGCTTCCGTGAGCAGGCCAAAAGATACGAGACGGCGAGCTCTGCGACGGACTCCGAGCTTGCGCAGGGAACATTGGCCACCTTGACGCCATATTCCCGCGCGGCCTCGACGTCAATCGTATCGAGCCCCACGCCGTGCATGGAAATGATCTTGAGGCGCGGCGCCTGCTCGATGATGTCCCGCGTCACCTTTGCCCGCCGGACGATGATCCCGTCGAGCAGTTCGGGATGATCGAAATTGTCCACGATCGTGCAATTTTCTTCCAGCCGCTTTCTTGCCGACGGCGCAATATATTCACTGAGATACACATTCATCGCCATTCACCTCATAGTTGTCTTCTTTCGGTACGATGTCGCCCCATGCATACACGCCATCCGTGTTTTCCATGAGGTTCGGGTCAAATTTCGGTTCTACGCCTGCCTTGCGTGCAGCGACGTAGCCATCCAGGGCAAGACGCGCGTATTTTGCGAGGCGGACGACGGCGTAGAGATTCATCAGGCACAGACTGCCGAGGAACAGGTCAGCGAGATTCCAGACGAGCGTGAGCTCGGCGAAGCAGCCGAAGAGCACCATGAGCACAACGCCCGTGCGGAAAAGATTCAGCACTCTGCGGTTCATCGCTGGCGCATGATCGAAGAACGCGATGTTGATTTCGCCATAGTAGTAGTTGCCGACGATGGAGCTGAACGCGAAGAGCAGGATGGTCAGGGCGATGGCCGCCGGGGCGAGCGCACCGAAGATCGAGGCGAGCGAAGCCTGTGCGAGCGCGATGCCCGTGAGCGAGCCGCCGACTTCGTACTGGCCCGTCAGCAGAACGATGAACGCCGTCGCCGAGCAGACGATCCACGTATCGACATAGACGCCGAACGACTGCACGAGGCCCTGCTTGACCGGATGCGAGACATCGGCCGTCGCCGCCGCATTCGGCACCGAGCCCACGCCGGCTTCATTCGAGAACAGGCCGCGCTTGCAGCCCGTGAGAATGGCGATGCCGATACCGCCGCCGATTGCCGCCTGCGGGTGGAACGCATCATGAAGGATCAGCGCGAACATCGCGGGCACCTGGTCGATGTGCAAGGCCATGACGATGAACGCGACGAGCAGGTACAGCACCGCCATGACCGGCACGAGCACTTCCGTGAAGCGCGCGATGCGCTTCATGCCGCCAAAGATGACGAGCGACGTGCAGACGCAGAGGAAAACAGCCGTTGCGACCGGCGGAAGATCAAATGCCGTCTGCATTGAAAGCGCAATCGTATTCGCCTGCACCGAGACGCAGATGAGACCGTACGTCACAGCAATCATCACGGCGAAGAGCTTCGCGACGCCCGGCTGGTGCAGCGCATTCTGGATGTAGTACGCCGGGCCGCCGTGGAACTTGCCATTGCCGCGCGGCAATTTGTAAATCTGCGCAATCGTGCTTTCGACAAAGCCCGTCGCGCAACCGAAGAACGCAATCGCCCACATCCAGAACACTGCGCCGGGGCCGCCGGTCGTGATGGCAATCGCGACGCCTGCGATGTTGCCGACGCCGACGCGCGCGGCCGCGCTGATGCAGAACGCCTGGAACGAGCTGATAGCCTCCTTGCCGGCCTCTTTTGCGCCGCCCTCCGTCAGCACGCGCAGCATCTCCGGCAGCATGCGAAGCTGCACGAAACGCGTCGAGAGCGTGAACCAGATGCCGCAGCCGACGAGAGCGACGACGAGGATGCGCGACCAAAGAACGTCATTGACGAGATTTACAAGATTGCTGAAAACGTCCATGATAAATCACTGCCCTTTCTTTGTTAGAAAAAATCATGCAGGAACTTTTCATCCAAGCTGGAAGACTTCCGGCCGTCGCAGCTTCATGTAACGGGCGGCGTCCCGGATGCTCTGTGTATGTTCCAGATCGAGATCTGCCAGAAGAATCTGCTCGGTGTCATCTGCACCAGCGACCGCCGATCCCTTTGCATTTGCGATGAGCGACCGGCCGCTGAAATCCATCTGGCCCTCGCGGCCGGTGCGGTTGCACATCACGATGTTGACACTGCTTTGGAAGGCCGCGACCCGGATTTCCCATTCGTACATGTCGAGCGGCTCTGCTTTCTCATTCCCGACAGGAATCAAGATGAGGTCGGCGCCTTTGAGGACGCAGTCGCGGTAGCTCTCCGGATAATGGCGGTCGTAACAGACGATGAGGCCGATGCGGCCATAGGCCGTGTCCACGACCTGGAATCCCGTGTCGCCCGGCGTGAAGTAATCCTGCTCGTAAAAATGCGGGCACGTCGTGATGTGGTTCTTCTTGCCCACGGCCAGGATTTTTCCTGTTTCGGAAATCAGGATGCTGGCGGCGTAGACCTTGCCGTCCTGCATCCGGAGCGCGGCGGTGACGCAGGTCATGACGGCAAGCCGTTTGCTCTCTTCCTGATAGGCCCGGATATACGGGTGATCGAGCGAGATGGCATACTCGTCATCCGCTGTCCCCGGCACGCCGGCATCTTTCGGGAACTGCGCGACGTAGTGGGAAAGATGCCCCTCCGGGAACAGCAGGATTTTCGCTCCTTCGGCCGCCGCCTGCTTCATAAAGACGAGCGAGCGCTGGAAGTTTTCTTCCATGCTGTCCCCGACGGACATCTGGATGGCTGCAACTCTGACCATGCCATATCTCCTTTCTTCGAGGGTTCTCGAAAAACAAAAACAGACAAAGGCGCTGAAAACACGTTTTCCGACACCTTTGTCTGTTCGAGGAATCTTTGGGATGTTCTTTTTTGAACTCTTGATGTAGCAGAGTATATCATGTTGCTGAATATACGACAAATAGTTTTTATTGGATGATACTATACAGAATCTGGTATGAACTCATCGCCAGCATCTCAAACGCTGCCCGTTTCATCTCCTCCGAGGTCTTCCCGCACATAGTCGATGAAGTGCTGGGCGGCACGGGAAATGGTCGCATCCTTTTTCCAGATGAGATAGAGGTCGGTGAACCGTTCTTTTTCAAGCGGCTTCTGGATGACGCTGCGGTCGGAAAAATACGCCAAAGAGCGGTCGGGCAGGATGGCGACGCCCAGATTGCGCTCGGCGAGCACGATGGCATTCATGAGGGGGCTGAACTCGCACATGATGTTCGCGCGGCAGCCTTCGGCCTCGAACCAGCTGCGGACTTCTTCCGCGCGGGACGTGGGAACGACAAGAGGCTCTTCTGCCAGTTCGCGGAACGTGATGGCGCCCTCCTTCGATGCCAGCGGATGGTCGCTCGAGAGGACGACAACCCAGGCTTCTTTGCGGATGTGGATGCCGTCAAACTTGTCCCGGTCATAGATGGAGCGGATGAGGGCGACATCGAGCAGGCCGCGATCCATGCGCTCGACGACGTCAGGAGAATTGGCCGTCCACAGGGAGTAGGAGACGCTCGGATATTTGCGCCGGAAGCCAGTGATCCAGCGCGGCAGGTAGATCGTCCCGGCCGTCTCGATGGCCCCGATGAAGATGCGCCCCCGGTAGCCATCCTGCATCTGGCGGATCTGCTCCTCCGTCTTGGTCTTCAGCTGGAGCATCTGGCGGCATTGCTGCTGCAGGTAGCGGCCTTCCTCCGTGATGTGGAGGCGCTTCTTTTCCCGCGTGAAGAGCTCCGTGCCGAGATCCTGCTCCAGCAGTTTCAGCCGGTGGGTCAGGTGCGGCTGGGCGATGTGGAGCTCCGCCGCTGCCCGGCTCACGTTTTCATATTCTGCGATTTTCAAAAAGATTTCCATATCACGAATATCCATAGAATGATTTCCTTTCCCCTGTCAAGCAGGAAAAATAATCAGGAACGGAAGAGTTCTTTCTGGCACAGGCTGGCAAATTGCAGGATGGCCTGCCGGACGTAGGGCTTTTCCTGCCAGGCGAGCGACAGCGGGAAGTGGATGCCGAGGTGCAGGACGGCGAGGGAGGCCCATTCGTCTTTGGAAAGGTATTGCTTCGCGATGAGCGGCGAGACAAAGCAGGCGCCTTCACCGCGGGCGCAGAGTTCGAGGATGGTTTCGATGTTCTTGGCTGTGACGCTCGTGCGCGGTACGATTCCAGCTGTTTCGAGCACAGAGGTGCCAAGGCGGCCGTAGATGTTTTCGGGGCTGTTGCGGATGAAGGGGCAGCTGCGCAGCTCATACAGCCGCTCGGCGATGGGCGCATCGTCGTTCCAGTCATCAGGCAGGAGCGACAGCGGGACGAGCAGGACGATTTCTTCTTCGTAAAAGGCTTCCACATGGAGCCCTGGCTGCGGCTGTTCGAGCTGCGCGATGATGATGTCGGCTTCGCCTTCTTTCAGCCGCGCGGCGAGTGCGGCATTCGTCGCTTCGATGAGATGGATTTCGATGTCGGGGTGCGTGCGGTGAAAGAGCGGAATCAGGCGTGGCATCCAGTAGCGGCCACGTGACGGCGCAATGCCGATGGCGAGCGTGCCGCGCCGGCCGTCTGCGATGTCGCGGAATTCGTCATGCATGGCAGCGTCGAGCGCACAGAACCGCTCGGCATACTGCTGGAAGCGCCTGCCCGCATCCGTCAGGGCGAAACGGGGCGGGCGCTCGAACAGGCGGCAGCCGAGTTCGCGCTCGATAGCGGCCATGTGCGCGCTGAGCGTCTGCTGCGTGACGTGGAGCGAGGCGGCCGCGTGGCTGATGCTGCGCGCCTTTGTCACCGCGAGATAGTATTGCATGGGAAGAAGGTTCATCGTGACACCTCACAGGCTTTTTCTTGTAGTATATACAAAGAAAGAACCGTTTGCAATTTGTAGAGAGCGCTTCTAAAATGAAAGCAGCTGCACAGGAGGGCGTGCAGCTGCTTTTGCCGATGTCGATTGGAGGCGTTCGGGATGATGGTGAAATCTTGGCTCCAGCGGCAGATGCCGCTCCTTTCCGGGCCTGCGGTGTTTGTGCTCGGGTACGTTCTCTGCGCGCCATGGTTTGGCGCAAAAGGCGCGGCGGCGATGGGCATGGCGCTCTGGATGGCGCTTTGGTGGGTGTTCCGCCCCGTGGACATCGCTGTGACGTCGATGCTGCCGATTGTTATCAATTCAGTCTTCGATCTGATTCCGGCATCGCATGTCATCAGCCAGTATTTTTCGGAAATCGTCGTGCTGCTCTTAGGCGCCGACCTCCTGTGCCTGACCTGGCATACGACGGGGCTTGACCGCCGCATTTCCGTGCGCGTGCTCTGCCATATCGGCGCGTCGATGCGCGAGCAGGTGTTCGCATGGCTCATGGTCTCGGTCGTGCTGTCCGTCTTTCTGCCAAATGTCGTCGTCGCGGCCATCCTCTGCCCGATTGCCGTCGCGATGCTCGACTTCCTCGGCGGCGGCACGACCGACCGCCGCATGGCGATGCCGATCCTGCTCGCCATCGGCTGGGGCAGCGGCATCGGCGGCTTCGGCTCGCCGATTGGCGGCTCGGCGAATCTCGTCGCGATTTCGTACCTTGAGAATCTGCTCGGCCATGAATTCATGTATGTCGACTGGGTCGTGCGCTTCCTGCCGATCCTCGCGATTGTCGCGGCGCTGAATCTCGTGTTCCTCTGGCACTATACGCCGGACGTCCATGCGCATGGCAGCCGCGATTATTTCCGCAAGAGCTATGCATCGTTCGGCGCGATGAAGCGTGGCGAGCGCATCGGGCTCTGGCTCTTCGTGCTGGCCGCCGTGCTCGTCTTTCTGCGCCCGCTCTACGCGGATGTGCTGCCGGGGCTCAAACCGGCCTACAGCTTCCTGCTCTGCGGCTTCCTCCTGTTTTTCCTGCACGATGAGAAGGGCGTGCCGATGTTGACGTGGAAATACGCCGAGCACAATATCATGTGGGGCATGATGTTCCTCTTCGCGAGCGGCATGGCGCTCGGGCGCGTGATGATCGAGACGGGCGCGGTCGATGCGCTTGCAAAGATGCTGGCGTCGTGGAATCTTGACGGCGGCTTCGGCACGGTGCTGGCGTTCGTCGTATTCGCCTCGAGCCTATCGGAGGTTTCGAGCAATACGGCCGCCGTGTCGATTGCGATGCCCATCGTCATCAGCATCTGCTCGGCGCTCGGGCTCGACGCAGCTTCCTACGTCCTCATCGTCATCGTCGCAGCGAACTGCGCCTACGTCCTGCCCGTCTCGACGCGCGCCATCCCCGTCGGCTTCGGTCTCGGAGCGGGCACGCAGATCCGCCTCGGCCTGCGCCTGACTGTGCTCAACATGCTCGTGACGACGGCTGTCGGCTGTGCGTGTCTGCGGTTCGTGCCGTGGTTCGGGCAGCTGTAATCAGTACAATATAATGAGTTCGATACAGGGCGTCAATCAGTGTTCCTGCTGGATGTTGCAAGGAACGGAAAGGACGGAGCAAATGGGTTCCAAACGGATTGCCGTGCCGGATCGTGAGGCGTGCGCGGCCTACCCGTGCATTTCGCCGAAGCAGCGCCACAGATTCTCCTGCCGTTTGACGCAGATCTAGCGCACCTGCTGGCAGACCGCCTACTACGCAGAACGCATCTTGAAGCAGCACGGCTTCCGCGTGAAAAATCTCATGGGCGGCTACCGTTTGGCATCGCACTTCCTGCCGACGGAACAGTGACAAAACAGACAAAGGAATCGCCATCGTAAAGCTCTCCTGTGGTTACGAAACACAGTTCGCAAACGCATTCGTTCAGACGGCGCTGTATCACGGCTGGGCGCTGGCGGAAATCAATCATGACGCCGAGCATCTGGTCGCGCCGTTTTTGGAACGCAACCTTGTGACGTAATCCCCTTATGCGAGCGCTTCCTGCAAAGCCATTTCGAATGGTATCGTCATCGTCTCCAGGATGCGCCGCAGATGCCACCGTATGACAACAAGCGGGGGCCAGCACCCAAATGGATGCCAGCCCCCGTTTGCTTGGCCTGTCTGATTCCGTGCGAGATGCACAGACCGTATTTGAGCCGTCGCGATCAGGCAGCGCCGCCCACCGCGATCGTGTGGCTCGTTTCTTCTGCCTTTTCGGATTTCGGCAGATGGACGGAGAGAATGCCGTCCTTGTAATCGGCGGTCGCCTTCGCCTCGTCGATGTTGTCGATGAAGAACGAACGGCTCATGCTGCTCGTGCCGCGCTCGCGGCGGACGTAGTTGCCCTTGTCGTCCTTCTCATCCTTCGACTGCTCGTTCTTCGTGGCGATCGTGAGGTAGTTGTTCTCGTAGGTCAGGGAAATGTCTTCCTTCTTCAGCCCCGGCAGCTCCGCCGTGAGGTCGTAGCTCTCGCCGTTGTCTTTGACATCGACCTTGAAGTCGGGAACATGGAAGCTCTGCATGAACGGTTCGTCAAAG
>Ga0256404_1004019_pt1 | contig 28573 bp, 23 predicted proteins | sample RumenRJG_01DNA_FD_185990 | JGI IMG/M metagenome (GOLD analysis project Ga0256404, IMG submission 185990) | Bovine rumen microbial communities from Lethbridge, Alberta, Canada - RJG_01 | ecosystem: Host-associated > Mammals > Digestive system > Stomach > Rumen | place: Canada: Alberta | collected...
CCTCCGGTTTTAATTCTTTTTGGACAACTCAATTATACCAAACCAGATGGTTTCATGCTATTTTATTGCCAGTTTTTATTGAATTTTCAAGGTGCACAGGCATTTTTTCAAGTGCGAAGTTTGAGTTTATTAATTATCCGGAACGGAGAATGACTATGAAATGTGAAGAATTTAACAGGTTACTTCCTAAATTTATAGATGATACATTAGAAAGTGAATATTATGATGAATTTGTAAATCATGCGAAAGAATGTTATGATTGCAGAGACGAATTAGAGATACATTATATGATAAGAGTAGGTCTTGAGAGAATCGAAAATGATTCAGGCAAATCATTTGACATACGTGGAGAATTAGAAAATCGTCTGTCAGAATATGAGAACAGGGCAGATTTCATATTTAAAAGAAATGTATACAAAAATGTTATTGTTGCCTTGGCAGAAATTTGTGCATTGGCAGTTAGTATAATACAGATAATAAAGCTTATATAAAGTTATTTATAAAATATTAATTGTAAAAATTGTAAAGTTTATATTATATGATTATGGTATCAGAAGTCTTTTGATATCTGAATAATTATATGAAATTTATGTTGTAAATGCATTATTTAACATTAAATGTTTATGATGCGGAAATGAGGAAAAAGTGGAAAAAAAATTAGTATTAATAGATGGACACAGTATTTTAAACAGAGCCTTTTATGGAGTGCCTGATTTAACTAATTCAGCAGGACTTCATACTAATGCCGTTTATGGCTTTCTTAATATAATGTTTAAGATACTTGAGGAGGAAAATCCTACCAATCTTGCAGTGGCATTTGATGTTAAGCAGCCGACATTCAGACATATAATGTATGCAGAGTACAAAGGTACAAGAAAACCAATGCCAGAAGAATTAAGAGAACAGGTGCCTCTTATTAAAGAAGTCTTACAGGCTATGAATATACGAATTGTGGAACTTCCGGGCTATGAAGCTGATGATGTACTTGGCACATTAGCAAAACGTGGTGAGAAAGAGAATATGTCAGTAAGTGTTATTACGGGTGACAGAGATTTACTCCAGCTTGCCACTGATAAAATCTTAATCCGTATTCCAAAGACTAAGAAAGGAACTACGGAAGTAGAGAACTATTATGACAAGCAGGTAGAGGAGAAATATCAGGTAACACCGATAGAATTTATAGATGTGAAGGCACTTATGGGCGATACGGCAGATAATATACCCGGTGTGCCATCAGTCGGTGAGAAAACAGCTACATCGTTAATAGTCCAGTATCATTCAGTTGAGAATCTGTATGAACATATAGATGAGATTACTAAGAAGAAATTAAAAGAGAATTTAGAGAATAACAAAGATAAAGCATTTATGAGTAAAACTCTTGCTACAATTAATATAGAATCTCCTGTTGAACTTGATTTTGCAGAAACAGAACTTGATAATATATTTACTGACAAAGCATATGAACTTATGAAGAAATTAGAATTCAAGAGTATTATCAGTAAATTCGATAAAAATGTTAAAGGTTCAGATAATTCTGATATAAAAATTGAGGGAAAACTTATAGAAGATTATGATGAGGCAGGAAAAATATTTAAGAAGGCAGATAAAGCCTCTGATATCGGTCTTAATATAAGCGGAGATGATGAAAGCAAAGAAATTACTGCGTTATCCATTGCATTTTCAGCAGAGGAAATCTATGTTATTAAGAAACAGTGGTTTATTAATGATGATTACCTTAAGGAAAATCTTAAGAAGCTTTTTATGGGCAATAAGGTAAGAATCAGTCTTATTAATCTTAAGAGACATCTTAAATATATTGATAATGATGAATTTAATTCAGATAAGATATTTGATAATGAGATTGCGGCTTATCTTATGAATCCTCTTAAAGATACTTATAATTATGATGATATTGCAAGAGATTACCTAAATATGACATTGCCATCAAGAAGTGAATTATTAGGTAAAGAGACATTTGATAAAGCAATCGGAGAGCAGACAGAGAACTTTATTAAATACAGTTCATATAGTGCAGCAGTTCCTCTTATGTCAAAAGATATTCTTACAAATGAATTGAAGAACAGCGGACAGTTAGAACTATTTAATAATATAGAGATGCCTTTAATATATGCCCTTAACCGTATGGAAAATGAGGGTATAATGATAGAAAGAGATGAATTAGTGGCATACGGTAAAGTTCTGGGTGAAAAAATCGTTAAGCTAGAGAAAGACATTTACGAAGAAGTCGGTACTGAATTCAATATTAATTCACCTAAACAGCTTGGAGAGATATTATTTGTTAAGATGGGGATTGAGGGTGGCAAGAAGACGAAAACAGGATATTCTACATCAGCGGAAGTATTAGAGAAATTAGCACCTGATTATCCTGTGGTTAATAAGATATTAGAATACAGACAATTAACTAAATTAAAGTCAACCTATGCAGATGGACTGGCTAACTATATTAGAAGTGATGGAAGAATACATGGCAAGTTTAACCAGACTATTACTGCAACAGGAAGAATAAGCAGTACAGAGCCTAATCTTCAGAACATTCCAATCCGAATGGATATGGGTAAGGAATTCAGAAGAGTATTTGTACCTAAAGAGGGTTGTGTGTTCATTGATGCAGACTATTCACAGATAGAATTAAGAGTGCTTGCACATATTTCAAATGACGAGAATCTTATAGAAGCGTATAAATCAGCACAGGATATTCATAGAATTACGGCATCTAAGGTATTTAATACACCTTTAGAAGAAGTTACGGATACACAGAGAAGTAATGCTAAGGCAGTTAACTTTGGTATCGTATATGGAATAAGTTCGTTTGGACTTAGTCAGGACTTAAGCATTTCAAGAAAGCAGGCAAAAGAATATATAGAACAGTATTTTGTGACATATCCAAAGATTAAGGAATTTCTTGATAAAACCGTAGCCGATGCTAAGGAAAAAGGTTATGTAACAACACTTTCGGGCAGAAGAAGACCAATTCCTGAAATTAAATCAAGCAACTTTATGCAGAGGTCTTTTGGTGAACGAATAGCTATGAATTCGCCTATTCAGGGAACGGCTGCTGATATAATTAAGATTGCGATGATAAATGTTGACAGAGAATTACTTGACAGAAAGTTAAAGTCAAGAATTGTGCTTCAGGTTCATGATGAATTGTTAGTTGAGACATATGAGGACGAAATTGAAGAAGTTAAGAATATACTTGAAGACAAAATGAAGAATGCAATGCAGCTTCGTGTTAATATGGAAATAGGTCTTGGAATTGGCAAAAACTGGTTAGAAGCGCATTAATATACAAATGTATTTAGAAATGAGGATTAAAATGATAATTGGAATAACCGGAGGAATAGGAACCGGAAAATCAACAGTTTTAAAGATACTTAATGAGAAGTTTGGTTTCTCTGTATTTGAGGCAGATAAGATTGCACATGAACTTATGAGTAAGGGAAATATGGTATATGATAAAATTGTTAAAGAATTTGGAAATGATATACTTAAGAGTGATGGAGAAATAGACAGAAAAGCAATGTCAAGTCTGGTATTTAATGATAAAAGCCGGTTAGAAACTATTAATAATATAGTTCATCCGGCAGTAATTGATGAAATTAATAATAGAATTGAAAGAGAGCATAAGCTGAACGGAACAGATAAGTTCGTTGTTGAGGCTGCATTACTCATTGAGTCGGGCTGCGGTAAGATATGTGATAAAATCTGGTACATCTATTCAGATGATTCAACAAGAATTGAAAGACTTAAAACAGGGCGTGGAATGGAAGAAGAAGCTATTAAGGCAGTTATAAAGAATCAGCTTAATTATAAAGATTTTGAAGATAAAACAGATGCGATGGTAGATAATAGTTTTTCGATTGATAATACGATTAGTCAGATAGAAAAATTACTAGAGTTTTAGGCAGATTTATGATAATATAGATATGTTATAATACCATTTAGTTGGAGGATTACAATGTCAGAAAGCAATATTAATATTAATAAAAAGAATTTAGTTTTCGGACTTGATATAGGTACAAGAAGTATTGTAGGTTCAGTAGGTTATCTTGAAAGTAATAATAAGTTTAATGTCGTTGCACATTATTCTAAAGAACATGAGACAAGAGCGATGATGGACGGACAGATTCATGATATCTCTAAGGTGTCTGATACTATTTCAAAGGTTAAGAAAGAGTTAGAGATGCAGCTTAATATGCCTTTGAAAGATGTATGTATTGCGGCAGCCGGACGAGTTCTAAGAACCATTACCGTACATATTGATTATGAACTCTCACAGGAAGGACCTGTTACAAGTGAACAGATATATTCGCTAGATTCCATGGGAGTCGAGAAAGCCTACGAGATAATAAGAGAAAATGAACATGAGATTAAGTTCTACTGTGTCGGATATACAGTAATTAAGTATTATCTTAATGATTTTGCAATTACTAATCTGGAGGGGCATAAGGCTAAGAAGATATCAGCCGATGTACTGGCTACATTTTTACCGGAGGACGTAGTAGACGGTCTGTATGCAGCAGTTGAAAATGCAGACTTAAATATAGCAAATCTTACATTAGAGCCTATAGCAGCTATTAATATAGCGATTCCTGAAAAATTCAGATTATTAAATATTGCATTAGTTGACGTTGGTGCAGGTACAAGTGATATTTCCATCACTAAAGATGGAAGTATAGTTGCTTACGGAATGATTCCAAGAGCAGGTGATGAGATTACAGAGAGTCTGGTTTCAAGATATCTGGTTGATTTTAATACCGCCGAGAAGATAAAACGCGGTTCAATTATGAAGAGACAGATTAATTTCAAAGATATTATGGGACTTAAGCAGAAGATTTCACCTGATGAAGCTAGAGATGCATATAGCAATGTTGTAGAGTCAATCACAAAGGAAATAGCTGATAAGATATTAGAGTTAAATGGTGGCAAGAGTGTAAGTGCGGTATTCGTCGTAGGTGGCGGTGGAAAGGCAGCAGGTTTTACTGAAAATCTTGCTAAATATCTTGACATTCCAAATGAACGAGTTGCTTTAAGAGGTGAGGAGGTTCTTACGGAAGTTAATTTTATGCAGGAGGGTATTAAGAAAGATCCTCTTCTTGTTACGCCTATCGGTATCTGTATGAGCTATTATGACCATAAGAATAATTTTATATTCGTTAATGTTAATGATGAAAGAATTAAACTTTATGATAATGATAAACTTACTGTAATAGATGCTGCCATGCAGATAGGTTTTCCTAATGACGGATTATTTCCAAGACGTGGTGAGGCTCTTGAGTTCACGGTTAATGATGAGAAACGTTTAGTAAGAGGCGGAATAGGTGAACCGGCAGTAATAACTATTAATGGAGAAGAAGCTAATATTAATTCTAAGATAGTTAAGAATGATAATATTATAATTGAGGAATCTACATATGGTAAGCCTGCAAGCCAGAAGATAGAGGGACTTCCTGAATATAAACAGACGATGAGGTTTATCGTTAACGGACAGGCAATAGATTGTCCAAGATTTGCAGAAGTAAATGGTGAACTTAAGTCAGGTGATTATAGTATCTGTCAGAGCGATAAGATAGAGATTCTTAATTATTATACCTTAGGACAGGTTCTTAAATTTATGGATATAGATTTCAATAAAAAGCTTGTTAAGGTTAATAATAAGATTTCTAATGAAGATGAGAAAGTATATGAGAACTTCAGCATAGATTTTGAAGATGATGAATATGAACCTGAACATAATGAAGATGAAGAATATTATGAAGAAGATTATAAAAATAATCAGATAGATGAGACTTTAGAAAATAATTCTGAATATAATAAAACAGTTAATGAAACTTCTAAAGTATCACTTGAAAATGCGTCAGATAAATTGTCTGATAATACATCAGACTCAATAAATAATGATGTGAATACATCAGAAAATTTAGCAGAAAATAAGAATGTTGCTAATGAAAATGCAACTGTTAATATGATAATTACAGTAAATGGAACTGTTGTAGTATTAAAGAATAAGAAACAATATATCTTCGTTGATATATTAGATTTCTATCCTTTTGATACAAGTGTGGCAGGGGGAAAAGAACTGGTAACCACTATAAATGGAATTAAATGTGATTTTACAAGTCAGTTAAAAGATGGAGATGTTATAGAACTTTATTGGAGGAATTAAGTTGCTTAACGAAGAAGAACTTTTAATTGTTAAAAGAAGGTCGTCACTATTTAATATGATATTAGTTGCAGGGCTTTGCATATACCATCTTATGTTCTATACATTTAATGAAGATGTTGCGAAGATAAATATATATTTTTTTCTTTCGCTGACATTATTGTTTATGTTGGAATTTATGCTTGGAAAATATGATTTCTTTAAATCAGACTTCCTGTATATAATTATAAAGATGGTTGAGTTAACCATGACTATGATAATTGTATTTAATGCAAGAAATTTTATAATTAACAGTATAATTTATGTGATATTATATTGCTTAATTGCTTTACAGCTATTTGTTACATATGATGTTACCGAGATTTATTCGAAGATTGAGGCAATATTTTTAAGCAGTCTGCCGATGTTAGGAGTGACATTATTTGAGATTATATTTAATGGGATAAATAATTTCTATGTATTTGTATTCATAGCATTTATTATAATTATAGAGTTCTGTGAGTATGTATCATTAGATATTTATGCAGAAGTTTTAGATAAATTATATGTAAAAATCAATAGTCTTAATGGAATTGCCTCAGTTAACAGAGAAGAAAATAATAGTATGAAAGTTACACAGGCGAAGTTGTTACAGACGAATGAACAGCTAAGTATACAGAGATTTAAGCTTCAGGAGGCTAATGAACAGATTACAAGGAATAGTGAGGAGACACAGCTTCAGAATTATATAATGAAGAACTTCACGAGTTCGTTAGATATTGATAAGATGCTTGAGATTACCATAGATGCAATTATGGATGGGTTGAAGTGCGACCTTGTAAGTATAGGGATAATAAGCAATGAACCAAATGAAGATGTGAATTTTATTAAACATTCTGAATATACAAAAGAGAGTGGTATTAATGAAGAACTGATTAAGGGAATTGAAAGCAGAAGATTTATAAAAGAGTGTCATAATCATAATATTGTTATCGAGATAGCAAATTATGCAAATGTTAAATATGAATATATATCAGGTAGTACAATAAAATCATTAATAGTTATCCCGGCAACAATAAATGAAAATGCATACTGTGTATATACATTTGGAAGCTGTAAGAAAGATTTTTTTGAGAAAAATAAAGATTTCATTCAGAATCTTAGTAACCAGATTACACTTGCAATTAGTAATTCGCTCTTATATATGAAGATGCGCACGATGGCAATAAAAGATCCGCTTACGGGTATCTATAACAGAAGACATTTCAATGTAATGTCAGATACATTTAAGAAAAATTATATTGATAAAAACAGAAATATTTCGGTTGTATTATTTGATATTGATAAATTTAAAAATATTAATGATACATATGGACACGTTTTTGGTGATGAGGTAATTAGTTTTTGTGGCAAAATTGCTAATAAATATGCTAAAATATATGATGGCTTTCCGGTAAGATACGGTGGAGAAGAATTTGTCATTGTATATACTGATAAAGACTCTGATAAGGTCAGAGAAATATGTGAAGAAATGCATAATGAAATCAAGACAAAGAGATTTGAATATGGAAATAAAGAAATATTTATTAACATAAGTGTTGGTATTGCAACATATCCTACATATTGTTCGGAATTTGAAGAATTAGTTAATGCCGCTGATAGTGCAATGTACAGTTCTAAGAAGAACGGACGAGGACGTATTACTGTATATGCGGATATGTGATTTAGAAAGGGAATGGTCGTTTAAATGGAAATACAATTATGGAGAGAATTACTAGAACCATATCAGTTAGCAGTTGACGAACTGATGGTTAAGTTTGAATATTTAATTAAGGCACATAGAAATGCAGGAAAATATTCACCTATAGAAGAGGTCAATGGAAGAGTTAAAAAGATATCAAGTATTCTTGAGAAGATGCAGAAGAAAAAGATTCAATTTGAAGATATAGAGAAAAAGATTGAGGATATTGCAGGAATAAGAATTATATGTCAGTTTGTTGAGGATATATATACTGTTGTAGACATTATTAAGAACAGAAGTGATATGACGGTTAAGGCTGAAAAGGATTATATCAATAATACAAAGCCAAGCGGATATAGAAGTTATCATCTTATCGTATACTATGATGTAATGACACTTACGGGAACGAAGCGAATCAATGTGGAGATACAGATTAGAACACTTGCAATGAATTTCTGGGCTACGATAGAACATTCATTACAGTATAAATATCGTCAGAATATGCCACCACATATAAGAGAAAGACTTAGTGGTGCGGCAGCCGCGGTAATAGCATTAGATAAAGAGATGTCATCTGTGCGAAGTGAGATTATGGATTCTCAGAACTCATTCCAGATTAAAGCACATGTGGTTGCAGAGATTCTTAACACAATCCAGAATCTGTATAATGTCGCAAATAAGCGTGAAATTGTTAAGATTCAGGACGAATTCTATAAGATTTACAAACTTGATGATATTGATGTGCTAGAGAAGTTCAGTAAGGAATTAGATATAATTGCTGAGGGATACAGAGCACAGGGAATGGAAAATTATGAGTAAAGTAATGAGACTTGATAAATTTCTTTCAGAAATGGGAATTGCTTCTAGAAAAGAGACTAAGGAATATGCTAAAAAAGGACGAATAAAGGTCAATGATGCAATAGTTAAATCGTCAGATTACAAGATAGATACAGATAAAGATATAGTTACATTTGATGGAAGAACCATCGCATACGAACAGTTTGAATATTATATGTTAAATAAGCCGGCAGGAGTAGTGTCGGCTACTGTTGATAATAACGACAGAACAGTTATTGATTTGATAGACAGTGAGCGTAAAAAAGATTTATTTCCTGTCGGCAGACTTGATAAAGATACCGTTGGATTACTTATTATAACAAATGATGGTGAATTAGCACATAGCCTCTTATCTCCCGTAAAACATATAGATAAGAAATATTTTGCAAGAGTAGAGGGCATTATAACTGAAGAACATATTAAGAGATTTAAAGAGGGACTTAAATTAAAAGATGGTACATTAACTAAACCTGCCCAATTAGAAATCATTAAATCAGGTAATGATAAATCAGATAATATATCGGAAGTCGAGATAACTATATGTGAGGGAAAATATCATCAGATAAAGAGAATGATTGCGTGCGTTGGAGGAAAAGTAATCTACCTTAAAAGGTTGTCAATGGGAAGTCTAAAACTTGATGAAAACCTGCGTGAGGGCGAATATAGAAGACTTACAGAGGACGAAATTAAATGTCTGCAAAATGGAAATGGAGAACAGTGAGAAAAGTAATGCTGATGCGATTACTCTGACATAAATGTCTACAGAAATGGAGAACAGTATGATTAAAGATTTTTTGCCAATATCTAAAGAAGATATGATTAAAAGAGGCTGGGAGGAGGTAGATTTTGCATTTGTAATAGGTGATGCATATGTAGATCACCCCTCTTTTGGACATGCGATTATAAGCAGAGTCTTAGAAGCGAATGGATATAAGGTAGGTATTATATCTCAACCGGATTGGAGAGATAAGAATAGTATTAATACATTTGGAAGGCCACGTTTAGGCTTCTTGGTTATGAGTGGAAATATGGATTCAATGGTTAATCACTATTCTGTATCTAAGAAAAGACGTGCAACAGATGCATTTACTCCGGGTGGTGTTATGGGTAAAAGACCTGATTATGCGACAGTTGTATATTCTAATCTGATAAGACAGACATACAAAGATGTTCCTATAATTATTGGTGGTATTGAAGCATCTTTAAGGAGACTCGGACATTATGATTACTGGTCTAATAAAGTAAAACGTTCAATTTTAATGGATAGTGGCGCTGACCTGATATCTTATGGAATGGGTGAAAGGTCTATTGTTGAAATTGCAGATGCATTAAATGCCGGAATTAATGTAAAAGATATTACATTTATAGAGGGAACTGTCTATAAGACTCAGACACTTGAGAATATATATGATTATATTAAGTTGCCATCTTTTGCGGAAATAAAGGCATCTAAAGAAACATATGCAAGAAGCTTTTATATTCAATATTGTAATACAGATCCATTTGTGGCAAAGAAGCTTGTAGAAGAGTATAATGACGGAATCTATGTAGTACAGAATACTCCTGCCAAGCCGCTTAGCCAGTCGGAGATGGACAGAGTGTATGCACTTAATTATATGAGAAACTATCATCCGTCTTATGAAGAAGCCGGTGGCGTTCCTGCGATAAGTGAAGTAAAATTCAGTCTTGTAAGTAACAGAGGGTGCTTTGGTGGCTGCAGCTTTTGTGCATTAACATTTCATCAGGGAAGAATCATACAGACCAGAAGTCACGAATCAATTATAAATGAAGCAAAACAGATAATATGGGATAAAGATTTTAAAGGATATATCCATGATGTAGGTGGTCCTACAGCGAATTTCAGACATACCTCATGTAATAAACAGCTAACTAAAGGTGTCTGTCCTAATAAACAGTGTTTATTTCCTAAGCCATGTAAGAATCTGATAGTAGACCATTCGGATTACCTTAAATTACTTAGAAAATTACGTGAACTTCCAAAGGTTAAGAAAGTATTTATCCGTTCTGGAATCAGATTTGATTATCTTATGTGTGATCCTGATGATACATTTATGAGAGAAATGGTAGAACATCATATAAGCGGACAGCTAAAGGTTGCACCGGAACATATATCTGATAATGTATTACAGATGATGGGTAAGCCTGAAAATGCAGTATATGAGAAGTTTATTAATAAATATAAGAAATTAAATGAAAAAATGGGTAAGAAGCAGTTCGTTGTACCATATCTTATGTCATCTCATCCGGGTTCGAAATTAGAGGATGCAATTGCATTAGCAGAATATTTGAGAGATTTAGGATATATGCCTGAACAGGTACAGGATTTCTATCCTACACCATCTACCATATCTACGTGTATGTATTATACAGGTTTGGACCCACGTACAATGAAACCTGTATATGTCCCTATTAATCCTCATGAGAAAGCTATGCAAAGAGCGTTGATTCAATATCGTAATCCTAAGAATTATGATTTAGTGCATGAGGCATTAGTTAAAGCAGGAAGAACAGATTTGATAGGTTTTGATAAAAATTGTCTTATAAGACCTAGAAAAAATTACGGTTCAAGCTATGAAAAATATGGAAATAGTAGTAAAACTAATGTAAGTAGTGATAACAGAAACAATAAAAACAATAAGAATAGCCATAGTCAGAATAATCACAATCAAAATAACAACAATCACAATAATAGTGGCAATAAGGGTAATAATAAGTCACATACTCGTATGAATAATGACTTGAACAACAGTAGAAATAATCAGAATAGAAATACAGTAAATAATGTGTCAAATAAGAATAAAACCAAGAAAAAGACTATAAGAAACGTTCATAAGAATAAACATAATTAAATGTCTGCGGAAAAAAGTGTGAAAAGTAATGCTGATGCGATTACTTTTCACACAGCTAATTGCTTTCGTAAGAAGTAATTAGCGTTATGGCAGATGAGAAATCGCCTGCGCGAATTTCTCATCGCCTCTTCGCATAATATGTCAAAAATGAAAAAGGTGATAATATGAAAAAGATAGCAATTGTAACCGGTGCATCTTCGGGAATGGGAAGAGAATTTGCATTAAAGATTGATAAAATGTTTAAGAATATTGATGAAATATGGCTTATAGCAAGGAGACTTGACAGGCTCGAAGAATTAAGAGACAGTATTAATAAGCCTTGTATAATTGTGTGCGAAGACATTACTGATCCAGGTTTTAATATCAGATTTTCTAAGATGTTAAAGCAGGAAAATGTAGGTGTTAAGTTACTTATTAACTGTGCCGGATATGGAATAATAGGAAGTTTCGGAGAGGCAGCACATGATGTAACAGTCGGAATGGTTAATACTAACTGTGCTGGACTTACATCAGTTACATATATGGTGCTTCCATATATGGTTAAAAACAGTCGTATCATAAATCTGGCATCATCTTCAGCGTTTTTGCCACAGCCTGGTTTCGGAGTATATGCGGCATCTAAATCATATGTATTAAGCTTCTCAAGAGCATTAAGATGTGAAGTTAAGAACAGAGGTATATCAGTAACTGCAGTATGTCCGGGACCTGTTGCGACAGATTTCTTCTCTATTGCAGAGGGTGAACAGAAACGTGCCTGGTTCAAAGATTTATTTATGGCAAATGCTTCTGATGTAGTTGATAAAGCAATAAAAGACTCGATTGAGAAAAAGGAACTATCTATTTATGGAATATCAATGAAATTATTCTATCTTCTTACGAAGCTTGTTCCGCACAGAATAATTCTTAAGATTTACAGTGCAACATTAAAAAGTTAATTAAGCTAATTAAATAGATAGAAAAGGTGACAGAAATTGAAGAATAAGAACAAAATTGAAAAAGGCAATTATGGATATATTAATAAGAATAAATTAAAACAGCTTGGTATGACATTACTTCTGTTAGCCATAGTATTAATTATTTTTTATACAGGTATAATAAGATATCATCATACCAAAAGTATATTTACAGTGTTAGCTGCCGTATCAGCCATTCCGGCTGCTAAATATGGTGTAGCTTATTTAGTTATGTTTCCATATAAAACAGGAGATGCAGAAAAATATAAGAAGATATCAGCTTATAAAAATGTGAAAATATTAAGCGATTTATTGATTTCATCACCTGAGAAAATATATAATATAGAATTAGCAGCGGTAAGTGATAATTCGGTATATTGCTATGCACCAATTGGGAAATATGACAATGTAGTTATAGAGAAATATGTAAGAAGTTTCTTAGAGACAGAATGTAAGGTATCTGCTGTAAAAGTATTTAAAGATTTTACACAGTTTAAGAAAAGTGTTGAAATACTTGATAAAAATGAACAGGGTAAATATGATAAGAGAATAGGCGAATTAATGACAGTATATTCAATGTAATATCAAATTTAAAAAATAAATATAATTAAAAGTAAATTAGTTAAGAAAATACAATTATAAGTAATAGTTAAGAAACAGCAAAGAAAATATAATTATATGTAAATGATTTAAGAAAATTTGTAATATAATTAAGAATATGTGTCAAATAGCGAGGAAAATATGCGTGAAATTAAGATAAACAGTAACGAAGCCAATCAAAGAGTTGATAAATTTCTAAGTAAATATTTAGACAAGGCTAACAAAAGTTTCATATATAAAATGTTGAGAAAGAAAAATATTACGCTTAATAATAAAAAGTCTGATGGAAGTGAGAAATTAAGCGAGGGGGATATCATTAAGATATTTTTCACAGAGGAGACTTTAGAGAAATTCTCATCGAAACCGGATAAGAATAACATTATAAGCAGTATGCAGAAAGTGCCAAAAATTGATGTGCATAATATTATATATGAAGATGATAACCTGATATTATATAATAAGCCGGCAGGAGTACTATCACAGAAAGCTGAAGTAAGTGATATAAGTGTTAACGAACAGCTAATTAGATATCTGCTTGATAATAATGAAATTAAAGAGTCGGAATTTAAAACATTTAAGCCGTCGGTATGTAACCGCTTAGACAGAAATACAAGTGGTATGCTTATATTTGGAAAATCTATGGCAGGACTTCAGACGATGGCAGAACTATTAAGAAACAGGGATATGCATAAATATTACCTGTGTATTGTAAGAGGCGTTATTACTAAAGAGGAAGAGATAACAGGATATCTTACTAAGGATAAGAAGAATAATAAAGTAAAAATTGTTAAAGAAAATGTAGATTCTAAAGGTGAATATATCCGCACAAAATATATTCCAATCTGCAATAATAAGGAATATACTTTATTAAAGGTCTTACTTATAACAGGAAAGACACATCAGATAAGAGCGCATTTATCAAGTATTGGACATTCTCTTATAGGAGATGTAAAATATGGTGAGCCGTCGGTTAATTCATATTTTAAAAAGGAATATGGACTTAGACACCAATTATTACACTCTTATGAATTACAGTTTGAAGGTGTAGAGGGTGCTTTATCATATCTAAGTAATAAGAAATTTACTGCGCCGCTTAGTGATAAGTTTATACAGATTATAAATGGAGAAAAGTTAAATGGGAACTTGGAACAGTAGAGGATTAAGAGGCTCTACATTAGAAGATTTGATTAATGTTACTAATGAGAAATACAGAGAGAAAGGAATCGGATTAATCCAGAAGATTCCTACACCGATTAAGCCTGTTGCAATGGACAAGGAATCAAGACATATAACGTTAGCATATTTCGAGCAGAGAAGTACCGTAGACTACATAGGCGTGGTACAGGGAGTTCCTGTGTGCTTTGATGCAAAGGAATGTAATACGGAAACATTTCCCATACATAACATACATAAGCATCAGGTAGAATTTATGAAAGAATTTGAGAAACAAAACGGTGTGGCATTTCTGATAATATATTATACCGGAATAAATGAGATATATTATCTGCCATTTAATAAAGTTCTAGAATTCTATGAGAGAAGTGAAAATGGTGGTAGAAAAAGCTTTAGATTCGAAGAGATTGACAAGGCATACAGAATAAGAACAAATGGTGGTGTTCCGGTACATTATTTAGAAGCATTATCAAGAGATTTAGAAAATAGAGATTGACAGTTTGAGGTTATTAAAGTATAATCTGAAACAATTAATAAATTAACGTTGTAACGAATTAACGCTTTACAACACTAAACTAATAAAATGTATTTTATTTATTATCTTAATTATGTTATAGCTATCATAATTAGGATTAAAAGATTAATTACGTTTATAAGGATTATTTTATTTATAATCTTAACGAATATTTATATATGGAGGAAACAAAGAAATTATGAATAGTAAATTATTACATACACCTGTAGGAGTTAGGGATATATATAATGATGAATGTTATGATAAGTTATTAATCCAGAACAGAATTCATAAGATTTTCAAGGAATACGGATATAGTGATATCCAGACACCTACATTTGAATTCTTCGACATTTTCAATAAAGAAAGAGGAAGTGTTGCATCGAAGAATATGTATAAGTTTTTCGACAGAGAGGGTAACACATTAGTCTTAAGACCTGATATGACACCATCTATAGCAAGAGCTTCAGCTAAGTATTTTATGGACGAAGAGATGCCTATCAGATTATGTTATGTTGGTAATGCATTTATTAATAATTCAGAATATCAGGGCAAGCTTAAAGAATTTACACAGCTTGGTTCAGAATTATTAGGTGATAATACTTCAGATGCAGATGCAGAAGTTATTGCAATGGTTATAGAATCATTATTAAAGGCAGGTCTTACTGAATTTCAGATAGAGATAGGACAGCCTGAATTCTTTAAGGGAATAGTTGAAAAAGCAGGACTTGATGCAGATACAATAGAAGAACTCAGGGAATTACTTGAGAATAAGAAATATTTCGGCGTGGAAGATGTGTTAGAGAAAGCTAATGTGCCACAAGAAGATAGAGAAGTATTTCTTAAGTTTCAGGAATTTGTTGGTTCTGTTGAGATGATACAAGCAGCAAAGACATTAAATATTAATGATAAATCTAAGGCAGCATTAGAAAGACTTGAGAAATTATATTCTATTTTAGTTATATATGGCTATGAGAAATATATTTCATTCGACTTATCAATGCTTAATATGTATCAGTATTATACAGGTATAGTATTTAAGGGATATACATATGGAACAGGTGATGCGATTGTTACAGGCGGCAGATATGATAATCTCTTAGGTCAGTTTGGAAAAGATTTTGCAGCCATAGGTTTTGCTGTCAACTTAGACCAGTTAATGGTAGCACTTGAGAGACAGCATATTAAATTAGGTGAGAAAGACACTAAGAAGATGATTTTATATGGTGTAGAGAACCAGAGAGAAGCAATTAATTATACAAAAACATTGAGAAGTGAAAATGAGTGTGTTATGATGGTTAGAAAGCGTTCTAATCATCAGATGGAGGATTATATTTCTTATGCAAAGAGAAGTAATGTATCTGAAATCATAATCATAGACGGAAATGGAATTGAGAAAAAGGAGATTAACTAAGATGAGATACTTAACATTTGCATTAGCAAAGGGAAGACTGGCAAAGAAATCTCTTGAAATGTTTGAGAAAATCGGAATTACCTGTGAAGAGATGAAAGATGAGAAGACCAGAAAGCTTATATTCGTTAATGAAGAATTAAAACTTAAGTTCTTCCTTGCGAAAGCAGGAGATGTACCTACATATGTAGAATATGGTGCGGCCGATATAGGCGTAGTTGGTAAGGATACAATTCTTGAAGAGGGCAGAAAGCTCTATGAAGTTATGGATTTAGGATTTGGAAAATGCAAGATGTGTGTATGTGGTCCTGAATCAGCAAAAGAACTTCTTAAGCACCACGAGATGATAAGAGTTGCAAGCAAATATCCTAACATTGCAAAGGATTATTTCTATAATAAGAAGCATCAGACAGTAGAGATTATTAAACTTAACGGTTCTGTTGAATTAGCACCTATTGTTAATCTCTCTGAAGTAATCGTAGATATTGTAGAGACAGGTTCTACATTACGTGAAAATGGTCTTGGTGTATTAGAAGAGATTTGTCCATTATCAGCGAGAATGGTTGTTAATCAGGTAAGTATGAAAATGGAAAATGAAAGAATTAATAAATTACTTTCAGATTTAAAAACAGTTATATAAAACGGATATTATAGAAAAATAGATTGTTGCAAAAGAGGCAGTAAAAGATTTATAATGCTGATAGCTGATAAGATAGCAGCAGATATGGAGGCAGAAATGAGAACTATAAAATTAGATGAAGAATCAAAAAAGGATATACTTGATAATTTATTAAAAAGAAGTCCTAATAATTATGGTAAATTTTCAGACAGTGTTAATGCCATATTAGAAGATGTTAAAGCAAGAAGAGATAAAGCAATATTTGAGTATACAAAGAAATTCGATGGTGCAGACATTAATGCTGATAATATCATAGTTACAAAAGAAGAGATAGAAGAAGCATATAAAGAAGTTGAGGGAACAGGACTTGTTGAAATTATAAGAAAAGCCCTTGTAAATATAAGAGATTATCATCAGAAACAGAAACAGTACAGTTGGTTCGACAGTAAGCCTGACGGAAGTATCTTAGGCCAGAAAGTAACTCCACTTGAGAAAGTCGGTGTATATGTACCTGGCGGTAAAGCAGCATATCCATCATCAGTTCTTATGAATATCGTACCTGCCAAAGTTGCAGGAGTAGACAGAATAATAATGACTACACCACCTAATAAAGAGGGAAAAGTTAATCCGGGTACATTAGTTGCAGCTAACGAAGCAGGCGCAGATGTTATCTATAAAGTGGGTGGTGCGCAGGCAATTGCAGCCCTTGCTTATGGTACTGAATCAATACCAAAAGTTGATAAAATAGTAGGTCCGGGTAATATATATGTTGCCCTTGCTAAAAAGGCAGTATATGGTTATGTAAGCATAGATTCAATTGCAGGACCAAGTGAGATACTTGTGTTAGCTGATGAAACAGCTAATCCAAGATATGTGGCAGCTGATTTATTATCACAGGCAGAACATGATGAAATGGCATCTGCAATATTAGTTACTACATCTAAAGATTTAGCTGAGAAAGTATCTGAACAGGTAGATAAATTTATAGAGGAATTATCAAGAAAAGAGATTTTAACAAAATCTATTGAGAACTACGGATATATTCTTATTGCAGATAATATGGACGAAGCTATTGCCGTTGCAAATGATATCGCATCAGAGCATTTAGAGATAGTTACAAAAGATCCATTTAATACAATGACTAAAATCAGAAATGCCGGAGCAATATTCTTAGGAGAATACAGTTCAGAACCATTAGGAGATTATTTCGCAGGTCCTAACCACGTTCTTCCTACTAATGGAACAGCTAAATTCTTCTCGGCATTATCAGTAGATGATTTCATTAAGAAATCAAGTATTATTTCATTCTCAAGAGAAGCACTTGAACCAATACATAATGACATTATGGCATTTGCGACAGCAGAACAGTTGACAGCACATGCTAATTCGATTAAAGTAAGATTTGAAAAATAATATATCAGTTTTGTAAACTTATTATCACAGGTTAGGGTATTATGAAATTCATAGATTATAACCTGTATAATAAGTTAATGCAGAACTGGTATTTTGCGGTAGAAATGAGGAAAATATGGAAACAGTTATTAGAAAAGCATCGGTTAAGCGTGAGACAAATGAAACAGACATTTCTATGGATTTTACAATTGATGGAAGTGGTAAAGCAGAGATAAGTACAGGAATAGGTTTCTTTGACCATATGCTTAACAGTTTTACAAGACATGGTCTGTTCGATATGAAGCTTAGTGTGAAAGGTGACTTATATGTAGATACACACCATTCAATAGAAGATACGGGAATCGTGTTAGGACAGGCTATTAAAGAAGCTATAGGCGATAAGAAATCAATTAAGAGATATGGAAGTGTTATTTTACCAATGGATGAAGCACTTGTACTTTGTTCGTTGGATTTATCAGGCCGTCCATACCTTGTATGCGATGCAGAATTTACGACTGACAGAGTCGGATATTTCGATACAGAGATGGTTAAGGAATTCTTCTATGCAATTTCATATTCAGCAGGAATGAATCTGCATATCAAGGTGTTGTCAGGAAGTAATAATCATCATATTATCGAGGGAATCTTTAAAGCATTTGCAAAGGCATTAGATGAAGCAACTATTACTGATCCAAGAATTAAAGACATTATGAGTACAAAGGGAAGTTTGTAATCAGTAAATATACTTAAAATTAGCGAAAGGCGTGTGTAAAAAATGAATTATTGTAATCTTATTCCAAGAATTATTATAAAAGATGGTAAAGCATTTAGAAAAGATGATTCTACAGCATATGATGCAGTTGAATTATGTGAGAAATTTGAAAATGACGGAGCAGATGAAGTCTATATTTTCGAGATATCTTCAACAGATGAAGAGCATGAGACAAATATCGGAATAATCAAGGAAATCGTAGCTGAATGTGATATCCAGATTTTACTTGGAGGAAATGTAAAGAGACTTGAAGATGTTAAGAAATATCTTTATGCCGGTGCTAAAATGGTTATTTTAGAAGATTCGAAAGAGTCTAACAGAGAACTTGTAAATGAAGCTTCAGAAAGATTCGGTGCAGATAAGGTAGCTGTTCTATTTGAACGTAAATGTTCTGATGAAGAATTATGTAAGGCAGCTAATTTCTATTTTGATGAGGGTGCAACATTATTTGTAATTTCTGATAAATTATCTGATGAAGCAGCTAATAATTTCGCTGAGATAAATATTGATTTACTTCTTATTAATGATGAGATTACTAAAGAAGATATTGTAAAATATTGTAAAGTTACTAATATATATGGTTTTACATCTAATGCAATTCTTTCAGATACACAGGAGATAATGAACATCAAGCAGGAACTTAAAAAAGACGGTGTAGATGTAAATGTATTTGAAAGTAAGATGAATTTTAGTGAATTTAAGCTTAATTCAGACGGATTAATCCCAGTTGTAGTTCAGGATTATAAGACAAATGAAGTATTAATGCTTGCTTATATGAATGAAGAAGCATTTGACAATACAATTAAGACAGGAAGAATGACTTATTATAGCAGAAGTCGTAAAGAATTATGGATAAAAGGCCTTACTTCAGGGCATTATCAATATGTGAAATCATTATCAATCGACTGCGATAATGACACACTTTTAGCTAAAGTTAAACAGATTGGTGCAGCCTGCCATACAGGTAAACGTTCATGTTTCTATACAGAGCTTGTGAAGAAAGAATATGATGATGCTAATCCACTTATGGTATTCGAAGAAGTATTTAACGTTATAAAGGACAGAAAAGCTAATCCTAAAGAGGGTTCATATACTAATTATCTCTTCGACAAGGGAATTGATAAGATTCTTAAGAAAGTCGGAGAAGAAGCGACAGAGATAGTTATTGCTGCTAAGAACCCTGATAAAGAAGAGATTAAATATGAGATTTCAGATTTCTTATATCATGTAATGGTACTTATGGCAGAAAAAGAAGTATCATGGGAAGACATAACAAGAGAATTAGCAAGAAGATAAAATATACATTATTATTGAAAGGAAAGTAGTGGTTTGAGAAAACTTGCATTATCAGACGAGATTTTACTAAGTGTTGAAAAGCCTGCAAGATATATTGGCAACGAAGTAAATATGGTAAAAAAAGACTTGTCTAAAATAGATATTAGATTTGCGATGTGTTTTCCTGATGTATACGAAATAGGAATGTCACATTTAGGAATACAAATTTTATATGATATGTTTAATCAGAGAGATGACATATATTGCGAAAGGGTATATTCTCCATGGACTGATTTAGATCAGATTATGAGAGAGAGGAATATACCTCTTTTTGCGTTAGAATCACAAGATCCGATTAAAGATTTTGATTTCCTGGGAATTACAATCCAGTATGAAATGTGTTATACAAATATTTTACAGGTGTTAGATTTATCAGGAATTCCATTAGAGTCGGCAGACAGAACTGAAGATGATCCTATTGTAATCGGTGGTGGTCCATGCACATATAATCCTGAACCGCTTGCACCATTTTTCGATATTTTCTATATGGGCGAGGGCGAAACAGTATACTTTGACTTAATGGATAAATATAAAGAGAATAAGAGAAATGGCGGTTCAAGAAGAGATTTCCTTGAAATGGCTGCTGAGATAGAAGGACTCTACGTTCCGGCATTCTATGATGTTGAGTATAATGAGGACGGAACCTTAAAGTCTTTTACACCTAATAATCCACATGCTAAGACTAAGATTAGTAAACAGCTTGTTATGGATATGGATAACACATACTATCCTGAGAAACCATTAGTTCCGTTTATTAAGGCAACACAGGACAGAGTTGTACTAGAGATACAAAGAGGTTGTATAAGAGGCTGCAGATTCTGTCAGGCAGGTTCGGTATATAAACCGGTACGTGAGAGAAGTCTTGAATTTCTTAAGGATAAAGCATATAAGATGCTTAAAAGTACGGGACATGAGGAGATTTCGCTCAGCTCATTAAGTTCTAGTGATTATTCTAATCTGGAGGGGCTTGTTAATTTCCTTATTGATGAATTCAAGGATAAAGGTGTAAATATTTCATTACCATCTCTTAGAATTGATGCATTTTCATTAGATGTAATGAGTAAGGTCCAGGACGTTCGAAAGAGTAGTCTTACATTTGCACCGGAAGCTGGTTCACAGAGACTTAGAAATGTAATTAATAAAGGTCTTACGGAAGAAGTTATTCTTAAAGGTGCATCTATGGCATTTGAGGGCGGCTGGAATCGTGTTAAATTATATTTTATGTTAGGACTTCCAACTGAAACTGTTGAAGATATGGAGGGCATTGCCGAATTATCAGAAAAGGTAGCTGAGGTCTATTACAGAATACCAAAAGACCAGAGAATCGGAAAAGTACAGATAGTAGCAAGTTCATCATTCTTTGTTCCAAAGCCATTTACACCATTTCAGTGGGCATCTATGAATACTAAAGAAGAATTCTTAGGTAAAGCACGAATAGTTAATGCTAAGATGAAAGAAATGCTTAATAAAAAGAGTATTAAGTATAATTGGCATGAGGCAGATGTATCAGTCTTAGAAGGATTATTAGCAAGAGGAGACAGAAAAGTTGCAAAGACTATTTTAGCTGCATATAAGTCAGGTTGTATCTATGATGCATGGAGTGAGACTTTCGATAATTCAAAATGGGAGAAAGCCATTAAAGATACTGATATTGATATGAATTTCTATATCTCAAGAGAACGTGACGTTGATGAATTACTTCCATGGGACTTCATAGATATAGGCGTAACTAAGGCATTTCTTAAGAAAGAATGGCAACGTGCGAAAGAAGAGACTGTAACACCTAACTGTCGTATGAAGTGTGCCGGTTGTGGTGCAGCAAGATTTGGAGGAGGTGTGTGCTTTGAAAATAAGAATTAAATTTGCTAAAAGCGGTAGTATGAAATTTATCGGACATCTTGATATTATGCGATATTTTCAGAAAGTAATGCGAAGAGCAGAGGTGGATATTGCTTACTCAGAGGGCTTTAGTCCACACCAGATTATGTCTTTTGCAGCACCTTTAGGAGTAGGACTTACAAGCAGAGGTGAATACTTAGATATAGAGGTACATTCTACAGATAGTTCTACGGAAATGTTAAAGAGAATGAATGACACAATGGTAGAGGGAATGGAGGTATTAAGCTACAGATTACTTCCTGATTCTTCTAAAAATGCCATGTCATTAGTGGCAGGTGCAGATTATAATGTAAAATTTCGTGAAGGCTATGAGCCTGATATAGATATCAAAGCAAAGTTTAATGAATTTATTAATCAGACATCTATTGAGATACTTAAGAAGACTAAGAAAAGTGAGATGTTAGTAGATATAAGACCAATGATTTACGAAGCATCTATAGATGAAGATAATACATTTTTTATGAAGCTTGCAACAGGAAGTGCTAACAATCTTAAGCCGGAACTGGTTATGCAGGCATTTAGCGACTATGCGGGCTTTGAATTAAAAGAATTTTCATTAATGGTAGAAAGACTTGAATTATATGGAATGGCAGAGGATAAGTTAATTCCTTTGGAAGATTTCGGAGAGGACATCTAATCGTGAGTAAATTTATAATTGCTGATGTTGATTTGACTTATATTCATAAAAATGCAGAAAAAAATAATAAGATTTTCTATGGTCTATATGAGGATAACAGATTTTATGAAGTGAATTTCTCAGATTATATTAGAAATGATGAATCAGCAAAAGCAGATTCGATAGGAAATATTTACGTCGGTAAGGTTAAAGATGTAGTAAAGAATATCAATGCGGCATTTGTAGAATATAAGAGAGGCTGTATCGGATATCTTTCATTAGAAGAGAATAGCCATGTTATCTTCTTAAACAGGAAGAATACTGATAAAGTATGCGAAGGCGACGATATTATTGTGCAGATTTCTAAGGCGGCCGTAAAGACAAAATTCCCTGTATTAACATCTAATATAAGCCTTACCGGACGAAACGTTGTGGTCAATATCGGAAAGAGTGGCATAGGCTTTTCAGGAAAGATTAAAAATGCGGTATTCAAAAGCCACATTCATAATGAATTAGATGACATTTTAGATAATTCAAATGAAAAATTTGGTATTGTTATCAGGACTAATGCTGAGAATGCAAAATTAGATGACATTAAGAATGAATTAAATGAATTATTATCAGAATGGGAGCATATAAAAGAAATTGCCATGATGCGCAAGTGCTTTACTCTGTTAAAAAGTGAGGAAGCACCATATATAAAAATGATTAAGAATTTATATGCGAATGAAACTGATGAAATAATTACTGATAATGAAGAGATTTATCAGGAACTTATGGATAATTTCAACGGAAAATATAATATACGATTATATGATGATGCTTTATTGCCATTATATAAATTATATAGTATAGAAAAGGTTATTGAGGAAGTATGTTCTAAAAAAGTATGGCTTAAATCGGGAGCTTATCTTGTTATAGAACCTACAGAAGCTATGACGGTTATCGATGTAAATACGGGAAAATGTATCAAAGGCAAGAAGTTAAGCGAGACAATTTATAATGTAAATGTGGAGGCTGCGAAGGAGATAGCTTACCAGATGAGACTAAGAAATATGTCCGGAATAGTAATGGTAGATTTCATAAATATGGATAATAAAGAATATCAGGATAAATTACTCGAATATTTAACGAAGCTTGTACATAAAGATAGAATAAGGACAAATGTTGTGGACATAACAAAGTTAAATATAGTGGAAATCACAAGGAAAAAAGTCGAACGACCTGTATATGAGCAGATATACCAATAATAGTTTTGATTGTTGCTTATCTTTTTATGTAATTAGTACAATTTACTATTGACGAAAACGTTTCCATTTGTTAAAATTTAATAAGAAAATTGCTTTCAAAAAGTTTAAAGGAGATAGGTTTTATGGATAACACAGAAACAAAGAAAGATTATAATGATTCTGAATTGTATGCTAATCAGTTAAATTATAATACATATGTAGAAAAGAAACGTACTGTATACAGAGTATTATATTTTGTTGCATCAATTATTTCATTACTTTCAATATTTATACTTCCAATGTATAAATATGAATTATTAGGTAAGAAAAAAGGTCAGATGAGAATTATCGGCGAATATACTGCTGAGTATATAATTGAGAAGTATTTCAATTATTCATTAGGACCTCATAGTTTACTTAATACAACTCTTATAATTACAATATTTGCAATGATTATATTATCTGTATATGTAATTGTTGGTGGGGCAATGAATTTATTTGCTAAGAAGAAAATAGAGGCAAATGCAACACTTGCTAAATTATTTAACTATGGTATGTTAGAGATAATAGCTACAGTATTATTCATTGTTTTAATGGCATCAATGATTTTCTGTAAAGTAGATGCATTTGGTAATGTTGAGAATATGATAGGCTTCTGGGCAGTATTTGCATCATCTATAGTAATGATTTGTACATCAATTTCATTATCATCTAAATAGGGTTACCTGATAAGAATAATATTTGTGCTTGAAAAACGACGCACTATATGTTACTATTATACCAATTGAGTAAATCGTCTATCGATTCTAAGGAGGTGTTAGTGTGCTTAAAACAGTTTTAGATATTATATTTGTTATCGTTTGTATAGCTTTAACTATAATAGTTCTTATGCAGGAAGGTAAATCAGCAGGACTTACAGGTTCAATAAGTGGTATGGCAGATACATATTGGGGTAAGAATAAAGGACGTTCCATGGAAGGTACTTTAGAGAAGATTACAAAAGTATTAGCTGTATTATTAATCGTGTTAGCGGCTTTACTAAATTCTAAATTTATATAGAATAAATCAAATATATTCCTGAATACTAATTATTAGTATTCAGGTTTTTTAATTTGTATGATATAATTGATATAGTTAAACTACTTCGAAATGGAGGTTAGAAAGTATGGAAGAAAAATTATTGAATGAACGTAAAAAGATTATTTTAGATATAATTAATTCGGAAGAATATATACCAATGAAATTAAAAGAACTTGCTATTATTCTGAATATTCCGAAAGACAGAAGAAGTGAATTAGAAGAAGTATTAGATGCATTGTTAGCAGAGGGCAAGATTGGAATTTCTAAAAAGGGTAAATATGGTAAGCCAAGTGCTAATGTATTAATCGGAAACTATGAGGGTAATGCGAAAGGATTTGGTTTTGTATCTATAGAGGGACAGGACGAGGATATCTATATACCTGAAAGTGCTACTAACGGAGCATTAAATGGTGATTTAGTACAGGTAGTTCTAAGGGCTGCCAATACAGGAAGAAGACGTGAGGGAGAGATTATCAAGGTTATAGAGCATAAAATAGTTGAGGTTGTAGGACTATTTCAGAAATCAAAGAATTTCGGCTTTGTAATTCCCGATAATGCTAAAATCTCAAGAGATATATTTATTCCATTAGAGAAATCTAAAGGTGCGGTTACAGGTCATAAAGTTGTTGTTAAGATAACAGATTATGGAGATAAGAATAGAAAACCTGAGGGTGTGATTACTGAGATAATAGGACATATCAATGATCCGGGAACAGATATAATATCTGTTGTAAAAAGTTTAGAGATTCCAATGGAATTTCCTGATGGCGTAATGAAGCAGACCGAAGACATTGAAAATGAAGTTAATAGCAAGGATATGGCAGGACGACTTGATTTAAGAGATGTTATGATGGTTACAATTGATGGAGAAGATGCCAAAGACTTAGATGATGCGGTGTCTTTAAGCTATGATAATGGAATATATACACTTGGTGTCCATATTGCAGATGTATCTAATTATGTTATAGAGAATAGCCCACTAGATAAAGAGGCTGTGAAGCGTGGAACAAGTGTATACCTTGTAGACCGCGTAATTCCTATGCTTCCACACAAATTATCAAATGGAATATGTTCGTTAAATGCTAATGTAGACCGACTTGCATTAAGTTGTATTATGGAGATAGATAAAAAGGGAAATGTAGTAGGCCATAAGATAGCTGAAACAGTCGTAAGAATTGATAAAAGAATGGATTATACTACAGTTAATAAGATTCTTGAATTTAATGATGAGACTGCAATTGAAGAAAATAAAGAGCTTGTACCGATGTTTAGACAGATGAATGAGCTTGCACTCATTTTAAGAGAGAAACGTCATAAACGTGGTTCTATAGATTTTGATTTTCCTGAAAGTAAGATTATCTTAGATGAGAAAGGCAAGCCTATAGATATTAAGCCATATGAGAGAAATTCTGCAACAAAACTCATTGAGGACTTTATGCTTATTGCAAATGAAACTGTTGCAGAGGACTATTTCTGGCAGGAATTACCATTTGTATACAGAACACATGATAATCCGGATCCTGAAAAGATGCTTAAATTAAGCTTGTTTATAAATAATTTCGGATATGGAATTAAGACTACACAGGAAGAGATACATCCTAAAGAATTACAGAAGTTATTAGAGAAGATTGAGGGAACGGAAGAAGAGACTCTTATTAGCAGACTTACCTTACGTTCTATGAAACAGGCTAAATATACGACTTCATGTACAGGACATTTTGGATTGGCAGCTAAGTATTATTGCCATTTCACATCTCCTATCAGAAGATATCCTGATTTACAGATTCACAGAATAATTAAGGAGAATCTAAGAGGTGGTCTGTCTGAAAAACGTATAAAACATTATGAAAGTATTCTTCCAGGAATAGCAGAGCAGGCAAGTAAGACTGAAAGACGTGCAGATGAGGCTGAAAGAGATACAGATAAACTTAAGAAAGTTGAATATATGCAGAATCATATAGGTGAAGTCTTTGATGGTGTGGTTTCGTCAATTACTAACTGGGGAATGTATGTGGAGCTGCCTAATACCGTAGAGGGAATGGTAAGACTTACAGCACTATTAGATGACTACTATTATTATGATGAAGAAAGCTACGAACTTGTAGGAAAAGATACAGGCAATACCTATAAGCTCGGACAGAAAGTTAAGGTAGAAGTAACAGGTACTGATAAATTGCAGCGCCAGATTGATTTTAAGATATATGAGCCTGAAGATGACAATGAATGAAAGGAATATAAATTGTAATGAGTAAAGAATCATTCAAATTAGTTGCCAATAATAAAAAGGCATATCATGATTATTTTATAGAAGATAAATACGAAGCAGGAATATGCCTGCATGGAACTGAGGTAAAATCTCTTAGAATGGGTAAATGCAGTATTAAAGAGGCCTTTGTCAGAATAGAGAATGGTGAAGTATTCATATATGGAATGCATATCAGCCCATATGAGAAAGGCAATATTTTCAATAAAGATCCATTAAGAGTTAAAAAGCTTATGCTTCATAACTATGAGATTAATAAAATAGCAGGCAAGATGGCAGAAAAAGGCTATACTTTAGTTCCATTGCAGGTCTATTTTAAGGGAAGCCTTGTCAAAGTAGAAATCGCACTTGCAAAAGGTAAGAAATTATATGACAAGAGACAGGATATAGCTAAGAAAGACCAGCGAAGAGAAGCGGAAAAGGAATTCAAAGTAAGAAATCTGTATTAATTATATTGTTATATGAATAAATATATTAAAATGTGGCTTATAATTATGCATACAGGTAATTATAATAAATGCAAAATAGCCATATAATAATTAATTATAGATGTTGACATTTTAAGATATTAGTTGTAGTATGATTAATACGTGTCGTTTGTGACAGTAATAACTCTTTCGGGGTTGTACTGGTTTCGACGGGGTTTTAGAAGTTAGGATAGCCACCCGTGGACTAGGACCACGTAAAAACTTAGAAATTAAATATAAACGCAAACGAAAATTTAGCGTACGCTGCCTAGTGGCAGCTGTCGACCTTAAGTCACTCGCTGCTTAAGAGTTCGGCATCGACTTTGCGAGGCACTCTTTTACCAAAGCTTTGAGGTATCAGAAGAATTTATGAAGCTACTAAGTTCGTAAGCCTGTCTGTGGGCGTATGAATGAGGGAATGTTAAAACATAGACTGTGGTGGAAGAAGTCTTAATGGAAGAGGCTTCGGACAGGGGTTCGATTCCCCTCAGCTCCATTTATGAGAAACCTTGAAAACATAGTGTTTTCAAGGTTTTTATTGTATCCACATAAAAATAAACCACCTGCTATGCAGGTGTGTTCCCGGTAAGCTTTAGCTTCAAGAAAAAAACCTCCAGTGCTATAATTAGTAAAGGTTCG
>Ga0256404_1004020_pt1 | contig 28573 bp, 20 predicted proteins | sample RumenRJG_01DNA_FD_185990 | JGI IMG/M metagenome (GOLD analysis project Ga0256404, IMG submission 185990) | Bovine rumen microbial communities from Lethbridge, Alberta, Canada - RJG_01 | ecosystem: Host-associated > Mammals > Digestive system > Stomach > Rumen | place: Canada: Alberta | collected...
TGCACCCGCAGAGCCCACCGAGGAGCCCGCGCCTGCCGAGCCCACCGAGGCTCCCGCAGAGCCCACTCCCGCTCCCGTTCCCGCAACCGGAACGATCAGCCTTGCCGTTCTCGGCATCGTTGCGGCAGTCTCCGGCGCTGCAGTATGCTTCAGCCGCAGGAAGAATTCCTAACGCTAAACTGTTATCGATCAAAAACGGTGTGTCAACAGGCACACCGTTTTTCGTTTTCTCATTCGTTTTCCCGAGTGTTCTCGCGATCTTGTTCTCGCTTAGCTTCACACTTTTCGGAGTTTTTTGCCTTGAGCCTTCTGAGTCTTGCCTCATAGATATCGCAGAGCTCATCGGCATATTCGCTGTAAAGGCTTCCCGCGACCACTCGAAAGGCCGCTCTTCCGCCGCTCGGACTCACGGGCTTAACGAGCACCCAGCCCGTGTCGCATTTGAGCTGCAATCCGTTCGATGAGGCTTGAAGCCCGCCGCGCCCCTCGTCGAATAGCTCGCGCAGCATCCGTCCCGTGTCGCGGCAGCTCGTTTCCACTTCCGCCTCTCGCGTGAATACTTGGGGAAATGAGTTTATTCTGCGAACAAGGCTTCCGTCCGAAAACAGCTCGCAGAGCATGAGCGCTGCGACCTCGGGCAGATGCAGCCGTCTGTCAAGCCCCCGCTTCACCGATTCGCGAATAAGCTCCGCCGCTTCGTCTTTCGCATAAACAGCCTCCGCTCCCCCGCTTTCGAGCCTTCGCTTATACGCTTCATGCAGCGAATCGGGCAGCACGAGCCTGCTTTCGCCCTTTCCCACGGCGTATTCGGCGAGCACCGCGAGGATGAGCTGCGAGTCCGCGGTTGTTTCACCGAAGGAAAGACAGAGCATATCCCGCTCGTCTATCAGCACGCAGAGCGTGTTTTCATCGCGCGAACTCGGCTTTTCGCACCCATAGGTTTCTTCAACACACCAGCCGAGCCGAAGGAGCAGCTTTGCGATAGTCGTTTTTTGCTGCCTTCCCGCGCAGATGCGCAGCGTTTTTGCGTTCTGCATCAGAATTCTGCGATCCACGCCTTCCATGATCCAATGCTCGAACGCCTCCTCCATGCCGTTCATGCCCGTTATTAGCCCGAGCTCCGCAGCGAGCCTCGGCTTTTTTTCTCCGAGCATGAACGCGGCCTTCACCCTTCGTACGGTATCCGCAGTCGCCTCGCAGCCGTTTTCATCGAAGAGTATCAGCTCCGCTCCGCCTTCGCCGCCCGCCGCAATATAGATGCCGCCCGTGAAGATCGAGCGGGAGACCGTGAACGCGAAGCAGGAGCTTGAGCAGGGCGTGAGCGAAGATGCATCAACGCCCTGCGAAACGATGCCTGCAAGCACGGCCTGCTTCAGCATCACGGATACGCTCTCCCCGTCCGTGCAGACGGCAAGCTTTGCGGGAAGCGCTTTATAAAACAGGCTTGCGTATGAAGCACCGAGCCTCAGCGCGGTTTCGGGAGTCAGCTCCCCCGCATTAGCGCGCACTCTGCCGCCGAAGAACGCTGCGCGCGAAGCCGTTTCGCCCCAGATCAAGCTGTGCTCTATCCCTGCGCCGCTTTCGACCTGCTTTTGCGGCCAAACCGCCGCATTCGGCATAAGCGTTGCGCCCGCGCCGATATGCGTTCTCGCGCCCACGATGCTGCCCGAAAACAGCTTAGCGCTGCGCCCTATCCAAGCGTTTTCGCATACAACAGCCTCGCGAAGCTCGCAGCTTGCGCCTATATGCGCATTTTCAAGCACAATACTGCGCTTTAAGCTTGCCCCGCATTCGACCGCTGCGCCGCTGCCTATGACCGTGTGCGCGCCTATAGCAGCGCCATCCTCGATCAGAGCGCCGCTGCCGATATAGCAGGGCGCAGTAAGCTTAGCCCCGCTCGCGATCCTCGCATTCGGCTCGATCCATACTCCGTTTTCGCATTTGGCTGTCGTTTCAAAAGCTATCCTGCCGTTCAGCATATCCATCTGGGCACGGCGGTACTGATCGATATTTCCGATATCGCACCAATAGCTCTCGCTTTTGAAGCCGAAGAGTTTCAAGTCCCTTTGCATCATCAGCGGGAAAAGATCATTTGAAAAATCGAAGGGCTCGCCCTTCGGTATCAGCTCCAAAGCCTCTTTTTCAAGCACGTAGATTCCCATATTGGCATAGTCGCTGAACACGCAGCTTCGCTCGGGCTTTTCTATGAAGCGCACGATAAAGCCGTTTGCATCCGTGACCGCAACGCCGTACTCGCTCGGCTCATCCACCCGCGTCAGCGCAACGGTCGCCGCGGCTCCGCTTTCTTTATGCGTTCGCACGAGCGCGGTAAGGTCGATATCCGTCAGCCCGTCTCCGCTTAAGATCAAAACGGGTTCGTCCGCGCCCTCGGTATCAAGCGCAAAGCGCACGCTGCCCGCCGTGCCGAGATCCCGCATGGGATCGAAGAAGGAGCACTTCATCGCCCATTTTTCGCCGCTGCCGACATAATCTTTTATTGTCTCCGCCATGTATCCGAGCGTGAAGCCGACCTCCGTGAAGCCGTGCTTTTTGAGGTTGTCGAGCACATAGTCCACTATCGGCCTGTTGAGCAGAGGCGCGAGGGGCTTGGGCATCGTGCAGGTCAGCGGGCGCAGCCTTTGCCCCTCTCCGCCCGCCAATATGATCGCTTTCATAAAAAATAATACCGCCTTTCAAAATGAACTGCGGTATTATTATCATCTGCTGTCGGAAAAAATATCCGTTGAAATATTTACCTTTCGAGCTCAACGGGAGCATCGCTTCCGGGAGTCACGTCGTAGTAAAGTATTCCATAGTAGTAGTTGTTTGCTTCGATCGTGGCGTAGTATTCCGTGAAATCATACCACGGAATGCCGCACCAAACCGCCCTGTAGAACAGCACCTTCGGGGGCAGCACGCTGCCATGCGTTCTGAATACGTATTCCGCAGAGGCCTGCGCAACGGGGTTGGGCTGCGTGTTTTCAAACAGCGAGAGCGGACGGTTGCCGAACTGGTTCCGCTGAAGCAGAACGCCAACGACGTTGTTGGGGAAATGGCCGGACTGGTTCATAACGCGGTTGTAAACAATGCTCGCGATCGCACGATAGCCGCGATAGGTGCTGCCGGGGCCCTCCATGTGGCAGAGCGCCGCAACGAGACGGATCTCGTAATCGGTGAACTGATGCCCGCCCGGGTTCGGAGCCGGAGCCGGAGTCGGTGTCGGATTCGGGGTCGGGTTCGGAGAATGCCCAAGCGTCAGATACTGCCTTGCAATGTAGCCGGTTCGGCTGTTATAGGTACAGCGATACCATGCGCTGTTCTGCGCGATGATGCGCACCTCGGTGCCGTAGGTGAGCACGGTGATAACGTCCGAATTCGTGTTCGGCGCGGTGCGGAAATTGACGCGCTGAGTATTCACGTACGCCGCCATATTAGACGTATCCGTGAAGGGATCGGGATCAGGCGTGTTCGTGGGCTTCGGGGTGTTCGTCGGCCTCGGGGTAGCCGTTGGCTTCGGCGTTTCGAGCGTTCCGAGGGTAACGTAGGGCTTTGCTATATAGCCCACCGTGCCGCTGCAGCGAACACGGTACCATTCGCTCGTCTGCGCGATGGCCGTTACGGAGGTGCCGTAGGTCAAAATGTCTATTATTTCCGCATCGGTCGAGGGGGCGGAGCGGAAGTTTACGTATGCCCTGTTCGTGTAGCCGGACTCGTTGTTCATGGGAACGAACGGCTCGCTCGTGGGCGCGGGAGTGTTCGTCGGCTTCGGAGTAGGCGTCGGAGTCGGGGTGGGCGTCGGGGTCGGCGCGTTCGTAGGCGTTGTGGTGGGATAGGGAGTCGGCATGGGATAGCCCGGGCCGGGATAGCTCAGATAGGGCTTTTTAACGTATCCGTTTTTGCCGTTGTACGTTACCCTGTGCCATTCGGGGGAGTCGCCTGTAATGAGCACGTGCGTGCCGTAGGTGAGCTCGGCCACTATATCCGAATCGGTCGAGGGCTTGGCGCGCATATTCACGACCTCCCTGTTCGCAAAAGCCTCCATGTTTGCAACGGGCTCGAACGGGTCGGGAGTCGGGTTTGCGGGCTGAACGGGCTCTTCCTGCCCCTCAACGGTGAGATAGGGCTTGGCGATGAATCCCCGCACTCCCTCATAACGCACACGATACCAGTTGGGGCTATCGCCCGTCACTTTTACCTCGGTGCCATCGGTGAGCTCGAAGTAGATGACCGCATCCAGCGAAGGCTTGGCGCGGAAATTGACGTAGGGAGCATTGATGATGCCGCTCAGCCAATCCACGGGATAGAAGCCGTCCGCATCGGGCGTGGAATCGGGCTCGGGAGTGGCGGTTCTCGGCGCCGGCGTGGGCTTGCCCGTGGGCTCCTCGACGTGGGGCTCGGTGGGCGTTTCGGTGGGCGCCTCGGTGGGCGCTTCGGTCGGCGCTTCGGTCGGCGCTTCGGTTGGTTCCTCGGTCGGCGCTTCGGTGGGCGCCTCGGTCGGAACGAAGGTTATGATCGGTGTTTCGATCGCGTTTTCGGTGGGTGCGGGCGTTTCAGCCTGCGCGTACTGAGTGGGCGCGGGGGTGTCCGCATCCGTAGATGTTCTCTCATTCGCGCAGCCCGAAAGTGCCGCCGCTGCCATCGCCGCAGCCATTACGGCAGCCGCGAGGCGCATTTTTGTTTTTGATAAACTCAAGGCATTATCCTCCTTTTCTCATTCACCCGAATTTCCTTACGCTTCGGGCGGATCCATATAGGATCAGATAATGTATTTATTTATGTTCTCCGCGGAGCTTCCCTCGATATGCTCCCTGACATATTTTTCATCTATCTCCACGGTGATCATCGGATGGGTGCCCGTTGCATTGAACGAGATATCGTCCAGCAGCGTTTCAACGATGGTATGCAGCCTCCTCGCACCGATATTTTCGGTGGTTTCATTCGCACGGAAGCACGCTTCGGCTATTTTTTCGAGCGCGTCCTCGGTGAACTCAATATGGATGCTGTCCGTCTCCAAAAGGGCGGTGTACTGCTTGATTATCGCGTTCTCGGGCGCGGTGAGTATGCGCTTATAGTCCTCAAGGGTGAGCGCGTTGAGCTTAACGGTTATCGGGAATCTGCCCTGCAGCTCGGGGATCAAATCGTTCAATTTGGAAATATGGAATGCGCCCGCCGCGATAAACAGCATATAATTCGTTTTAACGGGGCCGTATTTCGTGTTCACAACGCTGCCCTCGACTATGGGCAGAATATCCCTCTGAACGCCCTCCCTTGAAACGTCGGGACCGTGACCGCCGCCGTTAGCGGCTATCTTGTCGATCTCGTCGATGAAGATGATGCCGTCCTGCTCCGCCTTTTCAACGGCTTCGCGGATGACCTCGTCCATATCGATGAGCTTATCGGCCTCCTCGTTTTCGAGGATGCGCCTTGCTTCCTTGACGGTGACCTTCCTGCGCTTGGTCTTTTTCGGGAGCAAGCCGCCGAACATTTCGTTAAGATTCATGTCGATGCCCATGGCGATCATCTGATCGTTGCCGCCCGTGGGGTTCTCGATAACGTCTATCTCGATGATATCGTCCTCATGCTTCCCCTCGGAAAGCTCCTTCATCAGCTTTTCGCGCTTGGTGCGCCTTCTCTGCTTCTCTTCCTCGGAAACGGGCGCTATCTCGGTGCTCTTATCGGGCGCAAACGCGCCGAAGAGCTTTTGAAGATTCGTGAGCTGATCGTTTTCGACGGGAGCTGCTGCGCCGTGCATGCCGGCGAGTATATCCACGATGCGCTGCTCCGCCGCAGCGGTCGCCGCAACGCGAACCTTCTCCTGCCATTTGGATTTAACAAGGCGGATCGAGGCTTCAACAAGATCGCGCACCATGGAATCCACGTCGCGCCCGACGTAGCCGACCTCGGTGAACTTGGTGGCCTCCACCTTAACAAACGGCGCGTCCACAAGCTTAGCAAGCCTTCTTGCTATCTCGGTCTTACCCACGCCCGTCGGCCCCATCATAATTATGTTTTTGGGGATTATCTCTTCCTTCAGCTCCTCGGGAAGGCGGCTTCTTCTGTATCTGTTGCGAAGCGCTATCGCTACGGTGCGCTTTGCATCGTCCTGACCGATAATGTATTTGTCGAGCGCCTCGACTATCTGTTTGGGAGTCAGCATATTTTGCATTAAACCTCCTCCACCGTGATATTTGAATTCGTGTAAACGCAGATCTCCGAAGCGATCAGCAGGCTCTTTTTCGCTATCTCGGCGGCATCGAGCTCGGTGTTCTCCTTGAGCGCCCTTGCCGCGGCAAGCGCGTACATGCCGCCGCTGCCGATCGCCGCAACGCCGTCGTCGGGCTCGATGACCTCGCCCGTTCCCGAAACTATCAAAAGATCGGTCTCGTTTGCGCATATAAGCAGCGCCTCGAGCTTGCGCATCACCTTGTCGTTTCGCCAATCCTGCGCAAGATCCACCGCCGCGCGCCTGAGGCTGCCGCCGTGGAAGGTCAGCTTACCCTCGAAGCGGTCGCAGAGCGTGAACGCATCCGCAACGCCGCCCGCGAAGCCGACGACGACCTTATCATTATAGATGCGGCGAACCTTCTTCGCCGAATGCTTCATGACCGTACTTTCGCCGAGCGTGACCTGTCCGTCGCCCGCAACGGCGGTTTTGCCGTTCTTCTGAACGGCCACTATGGTTGTGCCTCTTATTTCCATATTCTGTCCTCAAAAGTCAATTCATCTATTTCATTGAGCGCCCTTTCGGAGATAAGCGAGTATCTTTTGAGCTTATCCCTCGGCGCGTTCTCAAGGCTCTGCATGATGCCGAAATTAATATTCATCGGCTGGAACGAGCCTCCGTTGTATTCGCTTACGTAGTGCGCAAGCGCGCCTATGGCGGTTTTTCTTGAAAAGTCTATGCTCGATAGCCCCTTGAGCTTTCTTGCAAGGCAGAGCCCCGCGTAAAAGCCGCTCGCAGCGCTTTCGATATAGCCCTCAACGCCCGTTATCTGCCCCGCGAAGAACACGCCGCTTCTTTCGCGAAGCTCGTATTCGCTCGTAAGGTGCTTGGGCGATTTGAGGTAGGAATTGCGGTGCATAACGCCGTAGCGCATGAACTCCGCATTCTCAAGCCCCGGTATCATGCCGAACACGCGGCGCTGCTCGGGGAATTTAAGGTTTGTTTGGAAACCCACGATGTTGTAGAGCGTGCCCTCGGCGTTATCCTGCCTAAGCTGCACCACCGCGTACGGCTTTTTGCCGTCGCTCGCGGTAAGATCCGTGAGTCCCACGGGCTTCATCGGCCCGAAGGCGAGGGTCTGATCGCCCCTTCGCGCCATAACTTCAACGGGCATACAGCCCTCGAAAACGCTCTTATCCTCGAAGCCGTGAAGCGGCGCGGTCTCGGCGGAAACGAGCGCGCGAACAAAGCTGTAGTATTCGAGCATCGTCATGGGGCAGTTCAGATAATCGCTTCCGCGATCGTATCTTGAAGCCCTCTTTACCTTATTCATATCGAGCGAATCGAGCGTTACTATCGGCGCGGCCGCATCGAAAAAATGCAGGCTGTCGCCAAGAAGCGCCTCGATGCTTTTCATCAGTTCGCCGTCGGTCAAAGGCCCCGTGGCGATTATCACGGGCGCATCGGGAACGCTCGTGACCTCCTCCGAGATCAGCTCTATATTCGGATCGCTCTTTATGCGCTCCGTCACCATTTTGGAAAAGCCTTCCCTATCGACGGCGAGCGCGCCGCCTGCGGGAACGCGGGTCGCATCCGCGCATTCCATAACGAGCGAGCCGAGCCGCCTAAGCTCCTCCTTGAGAAGCCCCACGGCGTTGTCGAGCTTATCGGAGCGCAGGGAATTGGAGCATACCAGCTCGCAAAGGTCGTTTGACTTATGCGCAGGAGTATGCTTTTGAGGCTTCATCTCATAGAGCCGAACCCTTATCCCCATCCTCGAGAGCGTATGCGCGGCCTCACAGCCCGCAAGCCCCGCTCCGATAACGCTTGCGCTCGGTTTTTCCAAATCAATCCTCCTGATCCTGCTGCTCCTGCTTCTTGCCTTCTCCGCGCTTGATATAGCCGCAGTCCTTATCCTCGCAGGCTATGTATCTGCCGTTTACCCTTATTTTTTGAACGAGCATCTTGCCGCACTTGGGGCAGGCTTCGCCCGTGGGTCTGTCCCAGGAAACGTAATCGCACTCGGGGTAGCGCTCGCAGCCGTAGAACGCCTTGCCCTTCTTGCCCGTGCGCTTTATGATATCCGCGCCGCACTTGGGGCATTTAACGCCGATCTTATCAAGTATGGCCTTGGTGTTCTTGCAGGCGGGATAGTTCGGGCAGGCAAGGAATCTGCCGAATCTGCCTTCCTTATAGACCATCATAGCGCCGCATTTTTCGCAGGGGATATCCGAAACCTCGGGCTTTATCTCAACGCGCTCAACGCTTTCAAACGCCTTATCGAGCGACTCCTTGAAGGGTGTGTAGAAATCGCCGATGATGTTCTGCCAGCGCTCCTTGCCTTCCTCAACGGAGTCAAGGCGCGTTTCCATTCCTGCGGTGAATTTAACGTCCACAATGCGGGCGAAATTATCCTCCATGAGCTTGTTCACGATGAAGCCGAGCTCCGTGGGAACGAGCTGTTTCTTTTCTTTTTCAACGTAGCCTCGATCGATTATGGTCGATATCGTGGGCGAATAGGTGCTCGGGCGGCCAATGCCGAGCTCCTCGAGCGTTTTAACGAGCGATGCCTCGGTGTAGCGCGGCGGGGGCTCGGTGAAGTTCTGCTTGGGGGTGATACCCACGTATTTCGGGTGATCGCCCTCGCTCATTGCGGGAAGATTGGCGCTGCCCGGCTCCTCCGAGTCCTCTTCCGCGCTCTTGTAAACGGCGGTGAAGCCATCGAAAAGCGTTCTTGAGCCGGTGGTGCGGTAGGAGCAGACCTCGCTCGTTTCGGTGTCGATATTGACCGTGGTGGTCTCTATAAGCGCCTCGCTCATCTGGCTTGCAAGGAATCGCTCATAGATGAGCTTATACAGCTTATACTGACCCGGCTCGAGCGAATCCTTTATCGAGGCGGGAGTCAGATACACGTCGGTGGGCCTAATCGCCTCGTGCGCATCCTGCGCGCCCGATCTGCCCTTATAGAAATTCGGCTTTTCGGGAACGTATTTATCGCCGTAATGAACGGCTATGTATTCCCTCGCGGCCTCCTGCGCCTCGGCGGATATGCGAACCGAGTCCGTGCGCATATAGGTGATAAGACCAACGCTGCCCTTGCCCTTGATATTTATGCCCTCGTAGAGCTGCTGAGCGCAGAGCATGGTGCGCTTAGGCGGCATGCTCGCCCTGTTTGAAGCATCCTGAAGCATGGAGCTGGTGGTGTACGGCGCGGGGGCGTGGCGAAGCTTCTGAGCGGTCTTTACTCCGCTCACGATATAGCTTGCGCCCTCGGAGAGCGCAACAACCCGCTTTGCCTCCTCCTCGCTCTTTAGCTCGGTTTTTTTACCGTTCATTCCGATGAACTTGGCATCGAAATCACGCCTGCCGTGGTGGAGCTTTACGGAGATCGTCCAATACTCCTTGGGAACGAAGTCCTGTATCTCCCTCTCGCGGTCGCAGATTATCTTGGTGGTAACGCTCTGAACCCTGCCTGCTGAAAGACCCTTTTTGACCTTTACCCAAAGCAGGGGGCTGAGTTTATAGCCGAGAAGCCTGTCGAGCACGCGCCTCGCCTGCTGAGCATCCACAAGGCTCAGATCGATGCTGCGGGGCGATTTGATCGACTTCTGGATAACGTTTTTGGTTATCTCGTTGAAAACGATGCGGCATTTCGCTGCGGGATCGAGCTTGAGCATATTGGCAAGATGCCACGAAATGGCCTCGCCCTCGCGATCGGGGTCGGTTGCAAGATACACGTGCGAGGCGGACTTCGCCTCCCTGCGTATCTTTTCGATAACGTCGCCCCTGCCGCGCAGGGTGATGTACTTGGGTTCGAAATCGGCATCCACATCCACGCCGAGCTGACTCTTCGGAAGATCGCGCACGTGACCGTTTGATGCGATGACCTTGTATTTGGAGCCGAGATACTTTTCTATCGTTTTTGCCTTCGACGGGGACTCAACGATTATCAGATTCTCTGCCATGTTTCCTCCTATATGAACCGCTTCGGGCGCTTCGCCCTCTGCGTAATATCTCTTTTTTTCTTTATTTTCGGCAATAATCGGCTATTCGGCCGAATACACTCTGCCAGGTAACTGCTTTATTAAACCTGAAAATTCCAATTCTGTCAAGTGCAGGTTTAGCTTTTGTGCTGAAATTCCTGTTTTTTCCAGCAGCTCGTCGATGCTTTTTTCACCCAAAAGGAGCGTTTCGTATATCATTTTGCTGTCTCCCGAGAGCATTTGCAGCGCACCCCTTCCGCCTGATGGGTCGGCTTGCGCTTCGGCCTTCTCCCTATTGAGACCGAGCATTTCCACAAGATCGTCCGCGCCGTAGACGGGCTGCGCCCAGCCCTGCTTGAGCATGTCGTTCGTGCCGCAGTTGAGCTGCTCCGTTATCCTGCAAGGCACGGCGTAAACGTCCCTCCCCTGCTCGAGCGCGCAGGAAACCGTTATCATGGTTCCGCTCTTTTTGCCCGCTTCCACCACGAGCAGCGAGCCCGAAATGCCGCTTATGATGCGGTTGCGCATAGGGAATGAATACTGCGTTGCCTTGGTTCTGGGCAGGTATTCACTGAGCAGTACGCCGCGCTCGAGTATTTTTTCAAGCGTTTTCTGCGTATTATCGCTTTTACGCACGAGCACGCCCTGCCCGAGCACCGCCGCCGTGGGAAAGGCCGCGTTTTCCGCCTTGAGCGCACCCTCGTGCGCGTAGCTGTCGCAGCCGTAGGCAAGACCCGAGATGACCGCTGCGCCGTTTTGAGCAAGGCTCAAGCCCATCATATCCGCCACGGTGCGCCCGTAATCCGAGCAGCGCCGCGTTCCGACCACAGAAACGGGCGTTTCGATCGATCTTCCCGCCATCGCGCCGCGCGCATAGAGCACGAACGGCGGATCGGGGATATTGAGAAGCAGCGGCGGATAGCTTGGGTCGGCCTTCGTTATCGCGCGGACGCCGTCCCTTTCAAGCCCCGCTATAAAATCATCGATATAGCTTTCGTTGGCGGAAAGGGCGATCCTGCGCTTTTTATCCATGCCGAGGCTTCCGTAATCGGCGCTGCCGTCGAGCACTCTCGCATGAGCCTCATAAAGCCCGCCGTTTGCCTGCTCGAACTGCATACCGCTTCTTGCCGCGCCCTCAAAGGCGAGGCTCATGAAGATATTCAGCCTATCCTCTTTTGAATACTGCATTTAATTACCCCAGTATTTGGCATCCAGCGAACGGTATTGAAGCGCCTCGGCTATGCACTCCGCGCTTATATCCGCTCTTCCCGCCATATCGGCGATCGTTCGAGCAACCTTGATAAGCCGCGTGTACGCCCTTGCGGAGAGATTCAGCCTTGAAAAGCTCAGCTCCATAAGGCGCTCCGCATCAGAATCGAGCTTACAGTATTTTTTGATCTGCTTCGAACTCATCTGCGAATTGTAGAGGATGCCTTCCTCCTTGAATCTTTCGCGCTGGATGAGCCGCACGTGCTCCACGCGCTCGCGTATAACGCTTGACGGCTCCCCCGCCTCCTTCGATGCGAGCTCCGCATACGGCACCTCGGTCATCTCGATATGAAGATCGATCCTATCGAGCAGCGGGCCGCTTATGCGGCTGCGGTAGCGTTCTATCTGAAACTGCGTGCAGCGGCAGCGCGTTTGTTTGGAGCCGTAGTTGCCGCAGGGGCAGGGATTCATCGCTGCAACGAGCATGAAATCCGCGGGATACTGCGCCTTTGCAGCAGCCCTTGTGACCGTTACGAACCCGTCCTCAAGGGGCTGTCGCAGCGCCTCGAGCGCGGATTTGGAGAATTCCGGCAATTCATCAAGGAAAAGCACGCCGTAATGCGCAAGGCTTATCTCGCCGGGCAGCGCCTTCGTGCCGCCGCCTACGAGCGCGGGTATCGAAGCGTTATGATGTGGCGCGCGGAAGGGGCGAATCGAAACGAGGCCGCCGGAGTTTCTTAAAAGCCCCGCCACGGAATGGATCTTGGTTATCTCGAGCGCCTCATCGCTTGATAGCTCGGGCAGTATCGAGGGGATGCTTCGCGCAAGCATGGTCTTGCCCGAGCCGGGAGTGCCTATCATCAGAATATTATGGTTGCCCGAAACGGCGACCTCGGCGGCGCGCTTGGCCGCCTGCTGACCCTTAATAAGGGAAAGATCCGCTTCGTGCTCGCGCCTTTCGCCGCTGCTTATTGTGAAGGGCTGCGGCTCTATCTGCTTGAGCCCGCGAAGAAAGAGCACCGCCTCCGTAAGATTTTCAACGGGGATTATGCTTGCGCCCTTGATTATTGCCGCCTCCGCAGCATTTGCCTTGGGAAGAATGATATGCGTATAGCCGCGCTCGCAGGCATCTATGACCATCGGCAGCACGCCGCTTATGCCGCGCACGCTTCCGTCGAGCGCGAGCTCGCCGAGGATGAGCCATTTTTCGGCGTAGGCCTTGGGAAGCTCGCCGTCCGCCGCGAGTATGCCAATGGCGATGGGCAGATCGTATACCGAGCCTTCCTTGCGCACGTCCGCAGGAGCGAGGTTCACGACTATCCGCTTCTGCGGGAACGCAAAGCCCGAATTGATTATCGCCGAGCGAACGCGCTCTTTGGACTCCTTCACGGCGTTGTCCGGCAGGCCGACCGTTTCATACGCCTCGTTTCCGAAGGTAAGATCGGTCTCCACCGTTACAGGAAAGCCCACGAGCCCCGACAGCGCGTAGCTTATTATCCTTGCAAGCATTTTTTCTCCCTTCTCCGCTCCCCGAAGCGGGGAGAGCTATTTACGCATTCGCGGGGATACGCAAACCGCACCCCCGCAAATTTTCCTTATTTCGCCTTGTTTTTTTCACTCTCGCCCTTGAAAACGAAGAGCTTGTTGAGAATGAAATTAACGAAAATACAGATAACCGTTGCAAACAACGAGCAGAACAGCCGTCCATCGATGAACCTATGCATCCATTCGGGAAGCGAAAGGCGCATCCACCAATCGTCGAGGTTCAGAACCTCGGTGAACACCCCTATCAGGCCGAGCGAGATCAGCAGCACCGCGATATTCACGGCGATAAAGCTTATGATCTCGCGCTTATCCTGTTTGCGCTCCTCGCGAAAAGTCCAGCGGCTGTTTAAAATATAGCTGTTCAGAACGCCGCAGGCATAGCCGACGGTTTTCGCGAAATAGGTTATCCAGCTTCCGCTCGCAAAGAGCCCAAGCAGCTTGGTGAGACCTATATTCACGATCATATCCACGACCGTGTTGCTGATGCCGACAAGTCCGAACTTTATGAACTGAATCAAGCTTTTTTTGCCGCTATTTGTATTATCCATTGAAGCACTCTCCCAGAATTATTTCGGCCAGATGGACGGCCAGCCGCCCGTGAAGGTCCATGTGGGAAGCCACTGCAGCGCCTGAACGTAGGTTCTTGCAACGGGTATGCCCGTGATCACTGGATAGAACACGATGAACAGCAGTATCGCAAGACCGAGCCAGATGAACTTCCAATAGGGAACAAACCTCGCCGCCTTTGAAAGCTCAAGCCCCTTCTCCTTCGGGATGAAGTGGTATTTATCCTCGTAGTGCTTGAGCACGTACACGCTTGCAAGGATGATAAGCGGCACAGTTGCGAAGTAGTGATAGATGAATACGCACCTTGAAACGAGCATCCACGGGAGCATGCTCGAGGCCATGCACATAAGCAGGAAGAATATCTCGGTGTTGACCTTGAACCTGCCGCGCAGGGTCATAAGCAGCATGAAGATGGTTCCAACGAAGCAGACCCACCATACAGCGGGGTTTCCGAAGGAGGAGATAGTGCCGTACATGGAAGGATCGGGGTGATTGTAGCCCGCGTAGAACCACATCGGGCGGTTCGAGAGCGGCCACTCATACCAGCTCGACTGGTAGCTGTGGGTGGAATCGAGGCCGCTGTGGTAGTTGTACATGTATTCCTGATTGCTCTTAACGCCGTTCCAATAGGCCTTGACCTTCTCGCCGAGCGTAAGCACCGAGCCCGAGGGCACCTCATCCGCGGCAAGCTCGCCCGCAGCGCGCATCTGCGCGATCTTGGAGTTTTCGGCGTTCCTGCCCCACTCCGCCCTGTAATACGGGTAATAGGAGGCAAGATAGATGGTAACGGGAACGATGATGAAGAACACGATGCACCACAGGCAGGTCTTTACGAACCTTGCAGGGTAATTCTTCGCGTTTTTAACTGCGGGCTCGCTCTCGTTCTTCCTGTTCATGGCGTTGATCTTGTTTGCCTTGATCCAAAGCACGATCATCTTGATGAAGAACATCGCCGCGAGCGCCGCGCCGGTGTAAACGCAGATCCACTTGCTTGCGCAGCCTATTCCGAAGAACAGGCCCGAGAGCGCAAGGGGCTTCAAGGTGTCCTTCAAGCTGTCGCCAAGGTCCATCTTGATGAATTTATACATATAGTAGGTCATGCACATGTTGAAGAACACGCCGTAAACGTCGATCGTGGAGATCCTCGTTTGCGAGTAGTGCATGAAGTCGAACGCCATCAGTCCCGCCGCGAGGAAAGCAAGCCAGCTCCTGCCGAACATGCGCTTTCCAAACGCATACATCAGCGGCAGCATCGCCACGCCGAACAGCGCGCCCATTACGCGCCAGCCGAAGGGATTCATGCCGAAGATGCGGATGCCGAGCGAGATTATGATCTTGCCGAGCGGCGGATGGGTTATCTCGTATACCTTGAGGTAGTTTTTATGCTCGTATGCGGTTCGCGCATGGTAGAGCTCATCGAAATACATTCCGACCATGTAGTTCGGGTATTCGGGCACGGTGCTCTGCTCGTCAACCAGCGCCGCATCGGCCGCGTTTTCCACGCGCACGGGAAGGAGCTTGCCCTCGCCGTCGAAGAAAGCGACCTCGTTGAAAACGCCCTCGCCCGTGGTAACGGTCAAAGTGATGGATGAGGTCTTCATCGGCCTTGCATTCGAGGGGAAGTCGTTTTTATTCCAGCGATACATGATGCCGTATTTCTGGTTCAGATCCACCGTGGTGCCGTCATCGCCCATCAAGGTGAAGTTCGATGTGTCGCCGCCGCCCGTGATGCCGCAGTTCTGCCACATCGAGGAAACTTCGACCTGCCCATCGAACACGAAGCGCACGCTCGTGCCGCTCTTGCCGCGCCACTCGGTATCGGGGAAATTCGTTGAACCGAGGTTGGTTACGGCAAGGATAGCGTAAACCGCCGTCAACGCACAAACGAGGATCCAGTCGAGCTTGGTGTATCGAAGCTTGGTGTCGGTCTTTTTGGGAAGGGGCTCGGGGTCGGTGTTGAAGATCGAGCGCGCCTTCTGCGCAGGGGTTTTGATCGCCTTATCGCCCTTTTTCCTATCGGAAACATGCTCCATGTGCAGTATGAACCACACGGCGAGCGGAACGAGTATGTAGGCCGCGACCGTGATCGCACCCATCTTCATCCTTGCGGTGTACTGCTCGATATTGGAGCTCGACTTCGGGTTCTCGGGCTGATTATTGCCGCTGTTGCCGCCGTTGCCGCCGCTTCCGCCGGAGGCCTTTTCGAAGCTGTGAACGGTGCCGTCGTAGGCATCGAGCTTTTCAACGTGGAAGCCGTCGAAATATGCGGAGCCCTTGCTGACTGCGGAATAGTTTCCGAGGCGGCAGCCGATCGCAAGCTTGTTCTGCTTTGCGCCGGTTTTGCCGATGAGCTCAACCAGAGTCCAATCCGAGTTTCCGAAAACGGAGTTGGAATAGAGGGTCATATCCTCAAGGCCGATATTCGCGCCCGCTCCGCCGATGACTTCCTCTGTTTTGATGAAGCAGTAGAAGCGGTAGATCGTGTTCGGCTTGACCGCCACGGTCTGAACAAGGTGCGCATCGTCCTCCTCGGTGTTCATCAGCTTCACAACGTTGCCGTAAACGGGATCGGCAACGGTTACGCAGGTTGAGATCGCCGTGTCGTTCAGGTAGGAGGCATAGCTCCAGCCCTCGGGCATTCTGTTTGAACCTACGTTCTCGAAATCGCCGTTTTTGACCTCGGCGCCGCCGCTCGAGCCCATCAGAAATACGGTGGAAAGGAGCAGCATCAGTATCATGACTGCGCCAAGAACGCGGGAAGCGTGTTTATTCAGAAAGCATTTTTTCATATCGTTTATCCTCACATTCCGGGCTTATTTGGCGTTTGCGGAGCCGCCGACCGCCTTAACTTCGTCATCGAGCTTGCCTTCAAAGACATCGTCCTTCGTTTTGCCCATTATCATTATATGGATCAAAAGCGCCGTGAAGGCTATGAACAGAAGCACGTTCGCAAGCGAGCACCAGAACACGATGCGGTCGTCCCAATAAAGCCCAAACTCATGGTATTTGCTGTAGTAGAACGCCGCAACGCAGTTCACCATCGCCGTGGCGGTGTAGGCAAGCATTGCGTACAAGAGCCTTCTGTCGTGATAGTGCAGATACGCCATGAACAGCAGAAGCAGCATCGGGAAGAGATAGCGCTCGTGCATATAATGGCCGAGCGTAAAGAGAGAAACGAAGGTGAACGCCGCCGCAAGATACAGCGCGCCGCGATTCTTTTTTCTTCCGAACCAGTAGAGCACTCCGCCGAACACGACCGAAACGATCATGCCGAGCGTTCCGAGCGTTCCGAGGATGGGCTCGCTGTCAAGCTTCGTCCAGTTCTTACCGAACAGCGTGAAGATATTGTACGCATTTACCGAGGCAAACTTATATGAGGTCGCCGTGCCGAGATACTTGTTCCAAACGAGCTTGAAGAGCGGAAGCTCCTTGGTAGCAAACGGTATCGCGGAGATGATGATAAGCGCAACCGCGCAAGCGACAGCTATTGCGGTTTTAACAAGGCGCTTTGTCATATCGTCCTTGCAGGTATAATCCGAATTCTTGAAGAAATCGGGATCGAAGATATACATGAAATACGCCAGCGCCATCAGCGGGCCGACCATCAGCGCCTGCGGCTTCATGAGGATAGCAAAGCCGTATATGATGCCGCCGAGGATGGGCTTATTCGAGTTGAGCGCAAGTATCGCAAGCACGATCAGTATGGTCAGTATCTGATCGATCTGCCCCCAGCCGCCCGAGATATAAATCATCACGGGATGGAACGCAACGAGCGCGGAAAGCAGGAACGCGGGCGCGAAGCGAAGGCGCTTTGATGCGAGCCTGTAAACAAGATACGCCGCCGCAAGATCGGCGATTATCGAGGGCAGCTTGATGAAGGCAACGTAAACAAGGTCGTAGTTGCCGAAGCTGTCGTAAACACCGCGGCCAAAGGCATGAGCGATGCTCGACATCAGCCCGAGAACGTACATATATCCCGGAGGATAGTCCGGCATTCCCGAGGTGGGGCTGTAGAAGCTCTTAAAGCCCCCGCTTGCGAGGTTGTTGCCCCAGATGGTGAAGCAGCCGATATCGGTCTTATGCCCCTCAAGATAGCATGAGAGCGCAATGCGAACGGCAAACGCCGCAAAGAGCATGAAGCCGATCAAAAAGCGGCTTCTGTCGGAGTTATCATCCCCCGGCAGTCTGAGCGCATTCTTCTTTTTGAATGAAGAATAGCAGAGGAAGAGCACAAGATATGCCGCCATCGAAAGCAGGGAGACGGTCATAATATGCTGAGTCGGGAATACCTTATCCAAGATTAGCAGTTCCTTTCCGCGTTTGATTTCCCGCCATTTCGATGCGGGATCGCCCGTGTTTTCGGCATGCTATAACACGCCATTATATCTATTTTACCATATCAAGGAGAAAAAATGAAGTCCCCCCCGCCGCAAAGCTACATATTTAATATTTTATCGGTTGTCGCTCGGTGCGCCGAGAGCATCGTTTTGAGCCATTTTGACCGTTGACAAGAGGGACATTATATGGTATAAAGTATAGGGAAGGGCGATGTTCCTTCAAGTATTTTTACCGAGGTATCCCGGGTTGATCATTCGCTGAACGCATTTCAAATCATGATTTAACGCATCGCGGCAAAGGCGATGCCTGTTTCCAATCGATTTCAGCGAGGTTTTCATAATGATACAATTAAACGGAGTTTCTATTTATCTTACCTTGAACGGGCGAGCGCTCGTTTCGGATATTTCCTTTACCCTCAATCACGGCGACAGGACCGTTATCATCGGCGAGGAGGGCAACGGCAAGAGCACGCTTTTAAAGCTTATTTACGATCCCGCACTCGTCTCCGATCACGCCGAATACACGGGCAGTATTTCGAAAATGGGACATAAGCTCGGCTATCTTTCGCAGGAGCTTCTGCCGAATGAGCTTACAAAAAGCGTTTCGGATTTTATCGATATAACCGAGGATATCTGGCGCGCCGAGAGCCTTGCCGCGGAGCTTGGGCTCGATCCCCTCATCGTTCACGATACGCGCCCCGTTTCCACCCTTTCGGGCGGCGAGAGGGTGAAGCTTCGGCTTGTCAAATTACTGCTCGATGAGCCCGATATGCTGCTGCTTGACGAGCCCACGAACGATATCGACATAGAAACGCTCGAATGGCTTGAGGACTTTATAAAGCGCTTTGAGGGCGGAGTTCTGTTCGTTTCGCATGATGAAACGCTGATCGAGAACACGGCGAACGCGGTGATCCATCTTGAGCATATCCACCATAAAAAATACTGCCGGCATACCGTTACGAATATGCCGTACCGCGAATACATAGAGAGCCGCGAGCGGCAGATGCTCCATCAGGAGCAGGTGGCAAGCAAGGAGCGCGAGCAGCAGGAGAAGAAGGAAGCGCGCTGGCAGGAGATCTACGATAAGGTGGAGAAGGCGCAGAGGAACGTTTCAAGGCAGGATCCGAGCACGGGCAGGCTTCTTAAAAAGAAGATGCATTCCGTTATGAGTCAAGGCAGGCGGCTTGAAAAGGAGCGCGAGAGCATGACCGAGCTTCCCGTTACGGAGCGGCAGATATTTCTCGACCTGCCCCCCGTTGAGATGCCGCGAAAAAAGGAGATACTGCGCTTTAAAACGGACGGGCTTTTCGCACCGAACGGCGATAGACTGACCGAGGGCTTCGAGCTTAGCGTGGATGCCGCCGAGCATATCGCGATAATCGGGCGAAACGGCGTTGGCAAAACCACGCTTCTGCGCCTTATCGAAGCCGAGCTTACAAAGAGGAAGGATATCCGCCTTTTCTACATGCCGCAGAACTATTTTGACCTATTGGACGAAAACGCAACGCCCGTTGAGTTTTTAGCACCTTCACTCGAAAAGAGTGCGATAACCGAGGCGCGAACCTATCTTGGAAGCGTGCGCTTTACCTCCGATGAAGCGGAATCCCCGATAGGCAGGCTCTCGGGCGGGCAGAAGGCGAAGCTGATGTTCGTTAAGATGGCGCTTGATGGATATAACGTGCTTCTGCTCGATGAGCCGACGCGCAATTTTTCGCCGCTCTCAAACCCGGTCATACGAAGCATACTGCGCGCGTTCGGCGGCTGCATAATCAGCGTTTCGCACGATAGAAAATACATAAGGCAGGTATGCGACAAGGTGTATCTTCTCAGCGAAAGCGGGCTCTCCCCCGCCGCCGGCTTTGAAAAAACAAATTAAATAGTTTGACTATAAAAAGCCATAAATCGGAACAAACTTTGTGGTATAATAATCGATACGAACGATAACAAAGCAAGGAGGAAAAGAGCATGAAAACCTATGCGGTTGCCGACATGCACGGCTACCCTCTTGAAAAATTCGAAGCGCTGCTTGAAAAAGCGGGCTTTACGGATGAGGATTATCTCTACGTTCTCGGCGACGTGGTGGACAGAAACGGCGACGGCGGAGTTCGGATGCTGCGCCGCTTTATGGAGATGGACAACGTTGAATTCATCCTCGGCAATCACGAGGGTATGCTGCTTCTGTGTTCCTTTCTTTTCGAAGGGGACGAACCGCCTAAGCCGTTTGAGCTCGATGCGCTGCAATACCGTGCCTACGAACATTATAAGCGCAACGGCGGCGGAGTAACTATCGATAATCTCTTTAAGCTGCGCGAAACCGAGCCGGATGCTATCGCCGACATAATGGACTTTATCCGCGAAGCGCCGACCTATGCCGCGGTGAGCTGCGGCGGGCGCGATTTCATCCTAACCCATGCGGGGCTCGGAAAATTTACGCCCGAAAAGAAGCTTTCCGAGTATGCGCTCGATGAGCTGATCTGGACACGCCCGACCATAGAAACCGAGTATTTCGATGACATTATAACCGTTTTCGGCCACACGCCCACGTTTTACTACGGGCTCGAGCACGAGGGTAAGATACTTAGAACGCGGACGTGGATAGATATTGACACAGGTCCTTCAAGAGGGCTCCCTCCCGCGCTTTTGAGGCTGGACGATCTTGAGGTCTTTTACGGCGAGTGATGCGGATGCTTGCGACTCTGAAAAGTATTTCCCCCAAAGGCTTTGAAACGAGGTAAAAAATGATCTGCCCTAATTGCAATTCAAGGATAGAAAACGGCAATACGACCTGCCCCCTTTGCGGTGCGGAGCTTGGCTCCGTTTCCCGCAGCGGCACGCGCGGCCGCGCTTCCAAAGCTTACGCCGCCCAAGCCGCAGGCGCCGGGCTTTTTGTTGGTGCCGCAGCAAGAGCCGCACGCGCAAGCGCAGCATATTCCGACGGCGAGATCGTTTCGGATCGCGCTTATAACGGCGTTCTGCTCGGCGTTCTGCTCTGGGGTCTGCTTGCGAACGTGCTTCTCTGCACCTTCGTTCACGATCTGTACAGCCATATCAGCCCGACCGTGTTTCTGATCGGCTATTCGCTCTGCGCCATCGCGGGCATAGCCATTTCGAGAAGATCGCGCAATCCGTGGATCAGCTTTCTCGGCTACAACCTCGTTGTGGTGCCGTTCGGGCTTATGCTTTCAACGGTCATCGAGGCCTACGGCGGGATCGATTCCAAAATAGTTTCCGATGCCTTCCTCTACACGCTGCTCATCGCCGTTGGTATTTCCGGCGCGGCGCTCGCATTCCCGAAGCTTTTTGAAAAGCTCGGCGGAATGCTCGCCGGCATTCTTTTCGGACTCATCCTCTGCGAAGTGGTTCTTCTCATTCTCGGCAGGGATCAGCAGATAACCTGCTGGATCGCGGCGGGTCTTTTCAGCGTGTATCTCGGCTACGACGTTTACCGCTCACAGCAGTTCCCCAAAACGCTCGACAACGCGGTGGACAGCGCGCTGGATATCTATCTTGATGCGGCAAACCTCTTTATACGCATACTCTCCATGCTTGCAAGAAGTAAGCGCAGAGACTGACAAAGCACTTAAACGGCATAAAAAGGCCGCCGCAGGCTTGGATATTGCTTGCGGCGGCCTATTGTTTTGATTGAAACCGATTATGCGTTTACAAGGAACGCACGGTATGCCTTGACTGCCTCATAGAGGTCGGCCTTGGAGATGATCTCCCAGGGAGCGTGCATCGAGAGCACCGCAACGCCGCTGTCGATAACGTTCATGCCGTAGGCGGCGCAGATATAGGCGATGGTGCCGCCGCCGCCCTGATCGACCTTGCCGAGCTCAGCGGTCTGGAAGTTGACGTTCGCATCGTCCATAAGCTTGCGAAGGCTGCCGATGTATTCGGCGTTCGCATCGTTGGAGCCGCCCTTGCCGCGGGAACCGGTGTACTTATTGAAGCAAACGCCCTTGCCGAGGTATGCGCTGTTCTTGCGCTCGAATGCGCCCGCAAACAGCGGATCGAAGCCCGCGCTTACGTCGCAGGAGAGCATGCGGCTTGCTGCGAGAGTGCGGCGGAGCTTCAGGTCGCAATAATCGCCGGTGGCGTTGATGAGCTCGGCAACCGCGTTCTCGAAATACTTTGCGCTCATGCCGGTTGCGCCGACGGAGCCGATCTCTTCCTTATCCGCAAGGATGCAGCAGATGGTGTATTCGGGAACCTCGGTGATGTCGAAGATCGCCTCGAGCTGAGCGTAGGCGCAAACGCGGTCATCGTGGCCGTAGCCGATGATCATGCTGCGGTCAAGGCCGAATTCACGGGCACCGCCCGCGGGCACGATCTCGATCTCGGCGGAGAGGAAATCCTCCTCCTCGATATCGTACTTTTCCTTGAGGATGGCAAGGATAGCGTCCTTAACGGATTCCTTATCGTCCTCCTTCTTGACGGGCTTGGAGCCGATGATAACGTCCAGCGCTTCGCCCTCGATGATAACGGAGCCCTTCTTGCCCATCTGATCTGCGGCAAGATGCGGGAGCAGGTCGGAAATGCCGATGACGGGATCCTTGGGATCCTCGCCGATAACGATGTTCACAAGGCTACCGTCCTTCTTTGCAACAACGCCGTGCATCGCAAGGGGCATTGCGACCCACTGATACTTCTTGATGCCGCCGTAGTAATGCGTATCCAGATACGCAAGGCCGGCTTCCTCGTAAAGCGGGTTCTGCTTGAGATCGATGCGGGGCGAATCGATATGCGCGCCCACGATGTTCATTCCCTTTTCAAGGGGCTGCTTGCCAACCACGAAAAACATGATCGCCTTGCCCATGCAGTTTGAGTAAACGCGATCGCCCGCCTTGAGCTTTTCGCCCTTGGCGATAACTTCCGCGAAATCGCGATAGCCATGCTTTTCTGCAAGCTTAATTGCCTCGGTAACGCATTCGCGCTCGGTCTTGCCGTTGTCGAGAAACTTAACGTAGTTCTTGGAGATAGTCTCGAGCTTTTTGAGCTCCTTGTCCGAATAGGTGGTCCATGCAATTTTTCTTTCCATATTGAAACTAACCTCTGTTTTTCTAAGAAAAACCCTTTAAATTTCGGCGAACCGGCGCCGATGAGCATTCCAACTTTGATTATACCATTTCTATAGAGCGGTTTCAACAGTCTTTTTGCGTTTTTCGATGCACCTCAGAGATTTTTTTAGTATATAAAGCCGATATATTTATTATTATATGAAAAATCGCTTGTTAAAATGCTTTCGACCGTGATATAATGAATGTCGGCTAATAATCGGGTCTGTGGTTGAAAATCGATGCCAGTCGCAGGCGAAGCGATCCACATAAGCGGGGCAAAGCCCCCGTGAGCATGGTGCGGCTTAGATGTAAGTCCTGTCGGGCAATCCCGAGAGGGGCAGTAGTGGGCGGCGTAAAGCTTAGTAGCGAACCCTCCAACAGGCGAGTGTGGGGTCAAAGACCAGGTCAGCCGGTTTAAAGCCAAAATACACAAAGAGGTAAAAGTCCCATGTTTGAAGACAAAGTATTGGTTTGCAAGGACTGCGGCAACGAGTTCGTTTTCACCGCAGGCGAGCAGGAATTCTACGCAGAGAAGGGCTTCCAGAACGAGCCTTCCCGCTGCAAGAGCTGCAGATCGAACCACAAGGCGGCTCGCCGCAGCAGCGAGCGCGTTATGTTTGATGCGGTTTGCGCAGAGTGCGGCCAGCCCACCAAGATCCCCTTCGAGCCCAAGACCGATAAGCCCGTCTATTGCAGCGAATGCTTTGCAAAGCACAGGGCGTAATTAGCGCATAATTAATATCGGCAAATGAATATCCGCCGTTTCCCAAAAGGATGCGGCGGATGTTTTCTTTCATATTTATAATTATATTGACTCTTTAATTCATTCTATCAAAGCTCAATTGTTCACGGCCGAGGCAGCGTTTTCCAAAACTGCCGATAGCAAATCATTCAAAGCTCCTTCTGTCGCTCCTTCCAAGCATATAATCGGTGGTAACATTATAATAATCCGCAAGTCGGATCAGATGCTCCAGCGGAATGGTCTGAAAGCCGCGCTCATAGCGGGAATAAACGGTCTGCGCAATGCCGAGGTATTCCGCAATATCGGCCTGCTTCAGATCGCTGTCCTCGCGCAGATCGCGCAGCCTTTTGAAATACATAGCATCACCTTTCAATTCTTATACTCTTGCCTTGCAGACCCCGTAAAGCTCTGCTTTCAAATCCTTTATAAAACAAATCAATCCCTGAAATCAAAGAGTTCGCTTGGCTTGACCTCAAGCACCTCGCAAAGCTTGAATACAACATCAAAGGACACGCCAACGTTGCCAAGCTCGATAGCGCTTATATGGCTTCTATCTATATCCACAAGCTCCGCAAGCTGAAGCTGGGTAAGCTTTTTGCGCTTTCGATAGTAAACCACATTCAATCCGAATTTTTCATATAGGCTCTTGTATTCAGGCTTCATAGCAACCTCCCTTCGATAAAGATATTCTATAAGCTTTAAACCAAACAATAAACCTTGTGAAAATAGCGCTGTGATATTGACACAAGTCATTTTATGTGTTAGTATCGTATCGAATAGAAGAAGTATACCAAAACGGGAAGATTTTAATAAATCTTTACATCGGCTTGAGACATGCTTCTTCAAATTATAAGGAGGACAATCTATGAAAAAGAAACTCGTTTCCCTTATAGCCTTCGCCCTCGCGCTTGTGATGGCGATGACAAGCCTGCCTGTCGGGGCGGTTAAGTCAGTTTCGGCAGCAGACGGCGAATCTGCATTTGCTGATGAAACAACAGCGCATGATTTATCGCCTTATAATGAGCCAATGATAGAGACTACTGATGCTTCGGTTGATTTAAGAACTTATTCAAGAACTATGGATGAGGTAAGAGCATGGTTGGATAACGAAGCGGCGATGCAAAACAGATATGGCAACGGTCAATGTCCGTATTTCTGTAATCATTACCTGTCATCTTTCTGGGGAGAAGCTGAGATACATGTAGGGGCAGCCAGCAACTGGCAGCACCATTGTCCGCCTGGCTGGGAAAGTGTTAATGTTGGCGGTAATGCAAACAATTTTAGAATGGGCGATTTGATAGTGGAAGAGTTCTCTCCGTATGGACACGTTATGGTTTATTACGGAAAGGGTAGCGATGGAAGGCATTATGTTGTCGATTCAAACTTCAATGGCCATTTGTATACCACTAAGCACATTTGGTACACTCCGCTTGCCAATCCCACATGGTGCTTCAGACCACCGATTAGAACCGAAAACCACTACCCGGACAAGCCCGTTCTTACGGTAAGGCATAATTATGACCTTTCTTGCGCGATACCGAGCTGGAAATCCCTGTATTTTCTTTGGACTGCTTGCGGCTCCAATTGTTCGTCTTACGACCTCTACACTTACAATGCCGATAATGGCGAAGTGATTGGCAGTGTTTATGGAATAACGGCAAATCATTTCAACATGCAACTGCCACCGGGTAATTATAAGTTTCGAGTGGCGGCCGTGAATGCTCTTGATCCAAACGTATACAACAATTTCTCCGATTATTCAGAACGAATAACCGTTCAGGAATATAATACATCATTCCATTGCGGAATAAAAACTTATCAAGGGCATACATATGCGATACTGACATATGGTGGACTCGCAACAGCAGATTGGAAGAATGCAAAGCAGCTCAGCGAGCTGTTAGGCGGACATCTTCCAACTATTGCCAATGCAGGTGAGAATGAAACGATCAAAAGCCTCGTTGACACTTATGGTAATACGGCCATTGCGACTTGGCTCGGTGCATCCGAGATTGATAGGGAAGGCAACTGGCAGTGGGTAACCGGCGAGAGTTTCTCATACACGAATTGGGAAACGGAACAGCCTGATAACAGGTGGAATGCCGAAAAATATCTTGCTATGTGTCAAAATGGAAAATGGCAAGATTTGAGCGATACTGAAAGAGGCAACATCGTCATCGAATTCGACTACTTGACGAGTTCATTTCCAACTGATGAAATGAAGACAGCGGATTTTAATGGACATACTTACACGCTCTACAAGCATACGCTGTTTGATTGGTATGATGCAAAAGCTTTCTGCGAAAGCCAAGGCGGTACGCTTCTATGCATCGAAACGGAATCAGAGCAGGCTTTTATCAATTCGTTCATTTCGAATTTGAAGGACGGCAGCGTATTCCTCGGAGCAACCGATGCAGAGAGCGAGGGCAATTGGAAGTGGGTAAATGGTGAATCTTTTACTTACGCAAACTGGGATTCTACATTTGGCAATCAGCCCAATGGAGGATTGAATGAGAATGCCACACTCATGATGCTTCATTCGTCAAGAAAGGGTAAGTGGGTAGATTATAGTGGGAGTGGCATGATGTGCTACATCATCATGGAAAAGGAAACCGAACCTCCTGTAACAGAGCCCCCGACTACCCCTCCTGTAACCGAGCCGCCTGTAACTCCCGCACCCGATGCACCTCAAATTATTGTTGGCTCGAAGACGGCTACGCAGGGCAGCACCGTCACCGTGGACGTATCCCTTCTGAACAACCCGGGCATCGTTTCTATGGCTCTTACAGTCGATTTCGACGAGCGTCTTGAGCTTGTGAGCGTGACCGATACCGGCCTTCTCCCCGGTCAGGTTCATTCGCCCACGATGGGCAACCCCTACGTGCTCTGCTGGGTAAACGACACCGCAACGGAGAACTTCACCGCGAACGGCGTTATCGCAACCCTGACCTTCGAGATTCCGGAGGATATGCCGGTGGGCGAGTATCCGATAACGATCAGCTATGACCTTGATAACTATGACATTTACAATTGCGATGTCGAATTGGTCGATTTCGCAGTAGTGAACGGCAAGGTGAACGTTATCGACGTGCTGATCGGCGACGTGAATACCGATACCAAGGTCAATGCGCTTGACAGGCTCTATCTGACCCGCTTCCTTGCTAAGTGGGCGGATTATCCCGAAGCCGTTATCAATATGATCGCGGCGGATGTGAACGTGGATACCAAGGTAAACGCGCTCGACCGCCTCATTCTTACAAGGTATCTCGCGAAGTGGGCGGGCTATGAAACTCTGCCGTACTCCGCAAAGAGCGCGCCCGAAGCGAAGAAGGCCGAAACAAAGGGCAGCGAGCCCACGATCGTTGTTGACTCCGTTACCGCAGAACCCGGCGAGACCGTGACCGTTTGCGTAAGCCTTGAGAACAACCCCGGCATCGTTTCGATGATGCTTACCGTGGCCTTCGACGAGGCACTTGAGCTTATAGGCCGCACCGATACCGGCCTGCTTCCCGGACAGGTGCATTCGCCCACGCTCGGCAATCCCTACACCCTCTGCTGGGTGAACGATACCGCCACCACGAACTACACCGTCAACGGTTCGCTCGTTGAGCTCACCTTCAAGCTCTCCGAGAACGCCGAGCCCGGCACCTACCCGATCACGATCAGCTACGATCTTGATAACTACGATATCTATAACTGCGATGTCGAACTGGTTGAGTTTGCGGTCGTAAACGGCGGCGTTACCTATCAGCCCGACGAGCCCACCACCCACACCGTCACCTTCATCGATCCCATCACCGGCGAAGTTATCGCCGAGGGCGAGGTCGAGCACGGCGAAGCGGCCGAGGCTCCCGAAGCACCCGCGCACGAGTGGTACAGCTTCACCGGCTGGGATGCCGACTTCTCCGCAGTTACCGAGGATATCACCGTTACCGCGCAGTACGCAGAGCGTGGCGATACCAACGGCGACGGCATCGTGGATATGAGCGATGCGCTGCGGCTGATGCGTTGGCTGATCGGCGCCGATGAGCTCTCCTGCGATGAAGCCGAAGCCGACTTCAACAGCGACGGAAAAACGGATCTGATGGATGCGTTGCTGCTGATGAGGCATATTCTCGGCACGATCTGAACTGACAAATTATCCCATAAATAGATAGACTCAAAAGCCCGCGAGGCACCGAGCATTTAGTTCGGTGCCTCGCGGTATTATAAAGGATAATTCAAAGGGTCATTCATGCCGTCTGTCAATAGAAGAAGTTTGGACGTGAAATGCTGATTTTTGCTCCTATTTCTCTCAATATTTCAATTGAAATCCCGCAGGGATTTCCACCATTATTCCGTCATTAGCCGATGGCGGCTTCATTAGCAATATGCACACGCGGTGAGCGGCTTCATTAAATGAAGGAATAAAGCACGGCTTCGTCTAATGATGTTTGCATCCTTTGGATGCAAATGAAGTATTCCACCACTCGCCGTGGAGGCTCTTTCGCAGAAAATGCTTCGACTTGCTCCGCATTTTCTACCTCTTCTGCAAAGCAAAAGAGCGGCTCTGTTGAGTCGCTCTTTCATTTGGGATCCGGCAGCTGCCTATCCTCCCATGCCGTCTCCAGCACAGTACTGTCGGTGTATGTGGGCTTAACTTCTGTGTTCGGAATGAGAACAGGTGGGACCCCACAGCTTAACCACCGGAAATTTTTGGTCTGGGAAAAATGCTTCGACCGGCTTCGCATTTTTCCTTAGCTTCCTTCGGCTTTCCGTACCTTTGGAAGCACAGCACCTTGATAACTGCATAAAGAGTATCGATTCGTAAATTCACTCAGATCAAGCCCTCGACCTATTAGTACCGCTCAGCTGCGTACATTACTGCACTTCCACCTGCGGCCTATCAACCATGTGGTCTTCATGGGGTCTTACTCCTTGCGGATGGGAGATCTAATCTTGAATTCGGCTTCACGCTTAGATGCCTTCAG
>Ga0256404_1004021_pt1 | contig 28571 bp, 25 predicted proteins | sample RumenRJG_01DNA_FD_185990 | JGI IMG/M metagenome (GOLD analysis project Ga0256404, IMG submission 185990) | Bovine rumen microbial communities from Lethbridge, Alberta, Canada - RJG_01 | ecosystem: Host-associated > Mammals > Digestive system > Stomach > Rumen | place: Canada: Alberta | collected...
CTGAGGCTGGATTCGTCACCGTGAAGCTCGACAAGCCCTATATCATTCCTGAAGAAGGCGTTTACGTCGGCTATAGCCTTACCATAGATGATGCTTCGAAGGAAGTCAATAAGAATCCTATCGCTGTGTTCATGCAGCCCAATGCAGGCGGATTCTACCTGCACACTGGCCGTGAGTTCCTCAAGTGGCTCAATCTCTCTGAGCTGATGGGTATGAGCTCGGCCATTCAGGTGACACTTGGCGGTAGCAAGATTGCTGACAATGCAGCTGCTCCTCAGGAGAATGAGACCAGTTATGTGATGGTGAATGCCCCCATCGAGCAGCAGGTGACTGTTGTCAACCACGGTGCTGAGGGCATCAAGTCGCTCGACATCGACTACGTGCTCGGCGGTGGACTCACCGGTTCGCAGCACATCGACCTTGATGAGCCTGTGGATGGCTTCTTCGGTCAGTCGACGACTGTTCCCGTGCTGCTGCCCAGCATTCCTACTCGTGGTACCTATGGTCTTGAAGTGACCGTTTCGAAGGTCAATGGCGAAGAGAATGCCGACCTTGCTCCTACGGCTCAGTCGACTGTCGTCGTGCTGAACAGCGTGCCCAAGAAGCGCACCGTGATGGAGGAATACACCGGCACATGGTGCGGATGGTGTCCGCGTGGCTTCGTGGCCCTCGAGAAGCTTGCAGAGCTCTCTAATGGTGACTACGTGCTGCTGAGCTATCACAATGCCGACCCGATGGAAATCACGCAGTATTTCCCCAACGACGTGCCCGGATTCCCCGATGCATGGCTCGATCGCGCCGAGGAGGTTGATCCTTACTACGGCACTGGCGGCGACGACTTCTTCGTGGCTAAGGATATGGCCCGTCGCAACAAGTCCTTCGGTGTGGCAAGTGTTGAGTTCCAGGCTGATATGAGTGATGACGGTCAGGCTGTCAACGTCTCGACGGAGGTCTGCTTCCCGTTCGATTCTGAGGAAGCCGACTATGCACTGGAATACATCCTCGTGGCCGACGGTCTCACGGGTGAGGCTGGCACCGATTGGGATCAGTCCAACTATTACTCTGGAAAGGATGATGCTCCTGCCGATCTTGCCGACTTCGTGGGTGCTCCCGAAAGTGTTCCTGGAGTGGTCTTCAACGACGTTGTCGTGATGGCTCCGCAGTCAGGATGGGGTGTTGAAGGCAGCGTGCCTGCCAGCGTGAAGGCCGATGAGCCCATCAAGCACAGCTACTCGTTCCTGCTGGCCGACGCCGTGAACACCAGTGGCGAAAGCCTCATTCAGCCCCAGGCTAAACTGAAGGTGGCCGTGCTGATGCTCGACAACAAGACGGGCGAGGTGGTCAACGCCAACATCGCTCCCGTGGGTGGTGCCACTGGCATCAGCGCTCCTGAGGCCGACAAGGCTCAGAGCGGCATCAGCAGCGTGCGCTACTACGACCTCGGTGGTCGTCAGCTGACGGCTCCGCAGCGTGGCATCAACGTTGTCAGCATCACCTTCGCCGATGGCACCGTGAAGACAATAAAGATGAAAAGATAAGCATTTTGCTGAATTTTTCATACAAAACGACCTCCGCGTGAAACATTGAAATAGAACGCGTGAAACATTTTCGGCCCCCTGATCCGCAGGATTAGGGGGCTTTCTTGTGCTTTCTTATGGGCCAAACTCGTGCTACATGCTGTAAACCTATGGTTTGATGCCTGCAGACCTATAGTATGGCTGGTCTATCTCCATGCTCTGTAGGTGCTAAAGCATAGGTCTGGAGGGACTAAACCATAGGTGTGGAACCATCGGAAAGGTGAGGGGACGGCTCATCAATAACTAAACGGCTGACTCATAAGGCGTTAGCTAACTTCTCAAAATACGGCCGTATTTGCGACCAAAAGTTTTCCGATTCAGAATTTTAAAATCTACAAGGGGGTTCGTTGGCCAAAGAATTTGACAAGCTCTGTTTTTGCCATTTTTGCCAGCCAGTCTTCCTTGGGCTTTGACTATCAGCATGTTTGACGTTTGCTGTTAACTGAAAACTGCAAACAAGTGCAAATTTTTCATATATTAAAATTTGTAAAAATGGAAATTTTCTTCGGTTTCATCGCTTGTAATATCATCTTTTTTGTTATCTTTGCAGACGCAATTGAATTAACAAAAAAGAAAACTTGGAAGGAGAAAGATGTTGGAGGGATTTTCCAAAACGGTAAACTTTTCGAAAATTTTCTCTCTAAAAGTTTTCCAAAACCTAAACCCAAATGGAGATAAAAAATTTCACAATTACGAAGCGTGACGGAACGAAAGATCGCTTCTCGCTGGACAAAATCATGAATGCCATCGTGAAGGCATTCGAGAGTGTTGACAAGCCAGTTGATTTGGGGAGTATCTACAAGATACTCAGCCACTTAGAGCTGCGCGAGGATATTAAGGTTGAAGACATTCAGAACCAGGTGGAAGAGGCCTTGATGCGTGAGGGCTACTACCAGGTGGCGAAGTCGTTTATGCTCTATCGCCAACAGCACACGGAAGACCGTGAAACGTTGGAGAAATTGAAATTTTTGTCAGACTACTGCGATGCTGCCAATGCTGCAACAGGTTCAAAGTACGACGCAAACGCAAACGTCGAACATAAGAATATTGCAACATTGATAGGCGAACTGCCCAAGGCAAGTTTCATTCGTCTGAACCGTCGACTGCTGACCGACCGTATCAAAAAGATGTACGGCAAGCCCTTGTCGGACGAATACATCGACATGCTGTCGCACCACTTTATATATAAGAACGACGAGACCTCGCTGGCCAACTACTGTGCTTCCATCACGATGTACCCCTGGCTCATCGGTGGTACGACGTCGATAGGCGGCAACTCTACGGCCCCGACCAACCTGAAGTCGTTCTGCGGTGGCTTCGTCAACATGGTGTTCATGGTGAGCTCGATGCTGAGTGGTGCCTGCGCCACGCCCGAGTTCCTGATGTACATGAACTACTTCATCCAGAAGGAGTACGGTCAGGACTACTATAAGGATCCCGACCGCGTTGTAGATCTCTCGCTGAAGCAGCGCACGATTGACAAGGTCATCACCGACTACTTCGAGCAGATTGTCTACTCGCTGAACCAGCCCACGGGTGCCCGCAACTACCAGGCAGTGTTCTGGAACGTGGCCTACTACGACCGTCCCTATTTCGAGAGCCTCTTCGGCGAGTTCTACTTCCCCGATGGTTCGAAACCCGACTGGGACGGACTCTCCTGGCTGCAGAAGCGCTTCATGAAGTGGTTCAACAAGGAACGCACGAAGACCGTGCTGACCTTCCCCGTGGAGACCATGGCGCTGCTGACGAAGGACGGCGACTGCGTGGACAAGGAGTGGGCCGACTTCACGGCTGAGATGTATGCCGAGGGCCACTCGTTCTTCACCTACATGAGCGACAATGCCGACTCGCTGTCGAGCTGCTGCCGCCTGCGCAACGAGATTCAGGACAACGGCTTCAGCTACACGCTGGGTGCCGGCGGTGTGTCGACAGGCTCGAAGAGTGTGCTGACCATCAACCTGAACCGCTGCATACAGTATGCCGTGAACAACGGTAAGGACTACCGCGAGTTCCTCACTCACATCATCGACCTCTGCCACAAGGTGCAGCTGGCCTACAACGAGAATCTGAAGGAGCTGCAGAGTCACGGTATGCTGCCGCTGTTCGACGCCGGCTACATCAACATTGCCCGTCAGTACCTGACCATCGGTATCAACGGTATGGTGGAGGCTGCCGAGTTCATGGGCCTCGAGATTAACGACAACCCGAAGTATCTGGCCTTCGTGCAGGAGGTGCTCGGTCTGGTGGAGAAGAAGAACAAGGAGTATCGCACGAAGGACGTGCTCTTCAACTGCGAGATGATTCCTGCCGAGAACGTCGGCGTGAAGCACGCCAAGTGGGACCGCGAGGACGGCTACTTCGTGCCGCGCGACTGCTACAACAGCTACTTCTATGTGGTTGAGGACGACTCGCTGAACATCATCGACAAGTTCAAACTGCACGGTGCACCTTATATACAGCACCTCACTGGTGGCTCGGCCCTGCACATGAACCTCGAGGAGCACCTCTCGAAGACGCAGTACCGCCAGTTGCTCTGTGTGGCTGCCAAGGAGGGATGCAACTACTTCACATTCAACATTCCCAACACGCTCTGCAACGACTGCGGACACATCGACAAGCGCTATCTGCACGAGTGCCCGAAGTGCGGCTCGAAGAATGTGGACTACATGACCCGCATCATCGGCTACCTGAAGCGCGTGAGCAATTTCTCGCTGCCCCGTCAGCAGGAGGAGCACCGCCGCTACTATGCCGGCAAGGAAAAGCTGGTGGAAGCATAGTGTTTTGGTTGAACGTTAAGTTTTTTAGTGTTTAGAGATTTTATCTAATCGTGCTGAAATACGTGAATACAGGCGTCGTCTTTCAGGAAATACCTGACGAGACGACGCTCTCCGTGAATATCTCGCGCTGTCCGTGCCATTGTCCTGGTTGCCATAGCTCGTATCTGGCCGAGGACATCGGCGAACCGCTCGACGAGGCCGCCATTGACGCCTTCGTCGGCGAGTTTGGCAGCGATATCACCTGCATTGCCCTGATGGGGGGCGATGCCGAGCCCGATACAGTAGATGCATTGGCGCAATACATCCACCAGCGCTATCCGCGCTACAAGGTGGCGTGGTATAGCGGTAGGCTGCGCATCTCGCCCCTCGTGGATCGCCGGCATTTCGACTACATTAAGATTGGTCCATACATCGCGCATCTGGGACCGCTCTCGAAACCCACTACCAACCAGCGGCTCTATCGCATAGGGGCCGAAGGCGAAATGCAGGATATCACTGCGCGCTTCTGGAAGAAGTAGTTTTTGGGAAAGAAAATACAAAAAAGTCCAATGCGAAAGCGCGTATTGGACTTTTTTTTGTACCTTTGCAGGCAAATACCAAAGTATCGTATGATGAACGACGGACGCCCACATATCGCTATTGTCGACAGCAACACGCTTGCTGCCGTAGGACTGCGGCAGATCTTGCAGAACGTCATGCCCATCATGACGGTCGAAGTGTTCGGCTCGTTTGCCGAACTGGAGGCCAACGATCCTGAATCGTTCGTCCATTATTTCGTGTCGATGAATCTGGTGCTGGAGAACCGTCAGTTCTTTCTTGAGCGTCGTCGCAAGACCATCGTGCTCACCGTATCTGTCGATCCGGAAACGCAGCTGAAGGACTTCCACTCGCTGTGCATCAACGTGCCCGAGTCGCAGTTGGTGCGCTCGCTGCTCATACTGGAACAGCATGCCCACGGCGCAGGCCGCAACCTGCCGCCCATGCCCCGTGCGTTGCAGGCAAAGGTGCTCACCGACCGCGAGATTGAAGTGCTGTCACTCATCGTGCAAGGCTATATCAACAAGGAAATTGCCGACCGGCTGAACATTGGTCTGACCACGGTCATCACACATCGCAAGAACATCATGGACAAGCTGGGGCTGAAGAGTGTGTCGGCCCTCACTATCTATGCCGTGATGCACGGCTATGTGGACATCAACAAGATTTAGTTTTTTCTAAAGGAACGGAGCCAGCAGATGGGCAAACCACCCGCGGAACTTCTGCCAGGGTGTGCGGAAGCGGTTCCACGACTCGGGTGTGAGCAGGAAAGAGTCTTTCTTGTCGCGCTCGAACATGTTGCATAGCTGCTGCGTGATGCGCCGGTCGGCTATGACGGCATTCTCTTCGTAATCCCAGCGTAGCGAGCGGGCGTTGAGATTGGCGCTGCCGACGGTGCAAAGGCTACCGTCGACCATGATCACCTTTGTGTGGTGGAAGCCTGGCTCGTACATCCATGCCTGCACGCCGTGCTTCATGAGCGAGTGCAGGTTATAGAACATGCAGTCGGGTGTGAGGGGGATGTCGCTATGGGTGGAGGCCATGATTTCAACCTTCACCCCGCGCTCGACGGCCTGCCGCAGTTTGCGCTTCAGCTTGCGGTTCAGCGTAAGGTAGGGGTTGATGAGCTTGATGCTGTCGCGGGCGTTGTCGATGGCAGAGTAGTAGAACTGTCGGATGATGCGGTTGCTCTTGCGCGGTTCGCGGTTGATGATGCCCACCGTGGAGGGTGGGAGTGAGCCGATGGAAGTGAGGTAGGGGGCTGTGTAGAGACCGTAGTAGTACTGCTCACCCTGCAGACGCTCGCCAGTGGTCTTCTCCCAGATGTGCATGAAGATGCGCTGCAGCGTGTTCACCTCCTCGCCCTCTATGCGGCAGTGCATGTCGCGCCACGAGCCCACTTGCTCGGTGCCGTTGATGTAGTAGTCGGCCACGTTCATACCACCCGTGTAGGCCACTTCGCCATCGATGATGACAATCTTCCTGTGGTCGCGGCTGAAGACGTGATTGATCCAGGGGAAACGCAGCGGGTCGAACTCGTAAATCTGGATGCCCTGCCCGCGCAGTCGGCGCAGGTGGCGCTTGCGGAGAGGCTTGTTGTTAGACGAGTTGCCGAAGGCATCGAACAGCGCACGCACTTCCACGCCTTCGGCTGCTTTCTCGGCCAGAATGTTGAAGAGCAACATGGCAATGGAGTCGTTGCGGAAGTTGAAGTATTCCAGGTGGATGCTGCTGCGAGCCTCGCGGATGACCTGAAACATGTCGTCGAACTTCTCCTGTCCGCTCATGAGCAGCTTCACGCGGTTGTTGTTGGAGAAGGTGACGCCTTCCTGCTGCAGTTCGTTGATGACAAGCGAGTCGGCCGTCGTTTGCGCATGCAGCGGACAGCCTGTCAGAGCCAATAGAATGATCAGTGTGTAAATCAGATGTTTCACTTACGTCTCGACTGTTTCTCTTTTATTATATCATGCATGAATAGTGGTCGACCACTCCGAGCAGATGGCGCTGCTCGTCGGCCACGAGCACCGTGTGGATTTTGTGGCGCTGCATGATGCGTTGTATCTCGGTGATTTTTGTTGTGGGCAGCACCATCTTCGGCTGATGGGTCATGATGTCGCTGACCGTGTGGTTGAAGAACTCTGCCTGCCAGCGCTCCATGGCGCGACGGATGTCGCCATCGGTGATGAGGCCGACAATCTTGCCGTCCTCCAGCGACACGCCCAGTCCGAGCTTGCCCTTGCTGACGTGGATGATGGCTTCTCCCAGGTGCATATCCTGCGGGATAATGGGCAAGTCCTCGGTGCGCATCACGTCGGCTGCCGTCGTGAGCAGTCGGCGTCCCAGTTCGCCGCCGGGATGGAACTGGGCGAAGTCCTGGGGCTTGAAGTTGCGCTTCTCCATGAGGGCAATGGCCAAGGCGTCGCCCATCACGATCTGGGCTGTCGTGGAACTCGTTGGAGCCAGGTTCAGCGGACATGCCTCCTTTTCGACGTGCACGTTCAAATGGATGGTGGAATACTTTGCCAGCAGCGATTCGCTGTTGCCACTCATACCGATGATGGGCACCTGCATGTGGAGCACCATCGGGATGAAGCGCAGCAGTTCGTCGGTGAGCCCGGAGTTGCTGATGGCCAGCACCACGTCGTCGCGCGTCATCACACCGAGGTCGCCGTGGAAGACGTCGAGCGGATTGATGAAGAACGACGGTGTGCCCGTACTGGCCAGTGTGGCAGCAATCTTCGCACCGATGTGGCCACTCTTGCCCACACCCGTCACGATGACCTTACCATGGCAACGGTAGATGAGTTCAACGGCGCGGTCGAACTGTTCGTCGAGTCGCGGTATGAGGTCGAGCACGGCTTGTGCCTCGTCGCGGATGACCTGTATGGCGTAGTCCCTTGGGAGTTTCATTGTTGTGAGTTATTAGTTAGGAGTTGTGCAACCAATGATTCCAATTTCTTCAGTTCCAGCATGTTGGCAGCGTCGCTGAGGCCGAGGTCTGGAGTGGGGTGTACCTCGAAGAAGTAACCTGTAGCCCCGAAAGCCTTGGCTGCCAATGCCATCGAGGGCACGAAACGGCGGTCGCCACTGGTCTTGCCGCCACCGCCGCCAGGTCGCTGCACGCTGTGGGTGCAGTCCATGATGACCGTAGGCACGATGTCGAGCATGTCGGGGATGTTGCGGAAGTCTACTACGAGGTTGTTGTAGCCGAACGAGTTGCCGCGCTCCGTCAGCCAAACCTCACTGGCGCCGGCGTCGCGGGCTTTCTCTACGGGGTAGCGCATGTCCTTCCCACTCAGGAATTGTGCCTTCTTGATGTTCACAGTGCGGCCCGTCTTTGCTGCTGCCACGAGCAGGTCGGTCTGCCGGCAGAGGAAGGCGGGAATCTGCAATACGTCGCACACCTCAGCCACGGGGGCTGCCTGCCAAGCCTCATGGATATCCGTGAGGAGGCGCAGATGGTGTTTGGCCTTTACGTTGGCCAGCATCTGCAAGCCGCGCTCCAGGCCCGGTCCGCGAAACGAGCTGATGCTCGTGCGGTTGGCTTTGTCGAACGACGCCTTGAAGATGATGTCGGTGCCCAGCACGCTGTTGATGCGTACGAGTTCTGCAGCAACGGTGTCGAGCAGTTCTGCTGACTCGATGACGCACGGACCCGCAATGAATATTGGTTGCATGTCGGTATCTGTTTTTAATGTATCAATGGGTGGTTCCATCATAAATAGATATAGAATGACTTGCAAAAATAATGAAAAGCCGTTGAAGTGGCAAATAATTAACTTTAATTTACCATTGAAACAGAAAAACTGACCACAAATGGGCGGTTTTCCCCATTTTTGTTGTACCTTTGCCGCCGTTTTAGGATAAATTTATGTATTAACATTTAAAAAAGAAAGGAAAAACAACATGAAAAAGATTTTGATGTCTTTGTTTGTTGCCGCTATGGCAATGACTGCAAATGCTCAGGTTTACGTGGGCGGTTCGGTAGGTGTCGGTAGTGTGAAGCTGGGTTCCCACGATGCTGAGACCACTTATAAGTTCATGCCCGAGGTGGGCTATAACCTCAACAGCGACTGGGCCATCGGTGTGGCTCTGGGCTACCAGAAGGGTGCTTGCACGCTGGGTAAAGGTGCTTACGCTCAGGACGTCGACACGGAGCTTCTGCAGGTGAATCCCTACGTGCGCTACACGGCTGTGAAGTCGAAGCTCATCAATGTGTTCGTCGATGGCGGCGTGGGCTTCGGCAGCTATAAGGACAAGGGCACCCAGTTTGAGCTCGGTCTGCGTCCGGGCGTGGCTGTCAACCTGAACGAGAACATCAGCTTCGTGGCTCATGTGGGCTTCGTAGGCTTCGAGAGCTTCAGCCCGAAGGGCGACGGCGACAGCAGCAACACCGTTGGTGTCGACCTCGATGGCAATAACGTCACCTTCGGTCTCTACTTCAACTTCTAAACGAACGTGAGTTCGGCGGTTGTCATTCAGGAATAATCCTTTGATGATTTGACAATCGTAAAAACACAAAAAAAGCATTGCTTCTGAGTGGGGCAATGCTTTTTGCGTTTTTGGCGGCCACGGCCTACTGATGATGCTGTATCAGGTGCAGGTCGCGCTGCGGGAACGGAATCTCGATGTTGTTCTCAGCCAACGTCTTGTACACGCATTCCAGGATGCGGCCGTCGTCGTAGTATTGCGTCAGCACGGGCACCCAGACAAGAATCTTGAGATTGACGCTCGAGTCGCCGAATTCCTTCAGGACGATGCGTGGCGGTTTCTCCGGGTCGGTGATGTGCAGATTGCTAATGGCTTCGATGAGCAGGCGCTTGCAGCGTTCTATGTCAGTGCCATAGGCAACGCCTACATCCAGGATGTCCAGTTCGTAGCCGTGGTTCTTCGTCATGTTCTTGTAGTTCTTTGTGAAGAGCTGGCTATTGGTGAACGCTATCACAGAGCCGTCGATGGCCTCTACGAGCGTCGACGTGTAGTTGATGGAGCTTACTCGGCCGCGCGTACCGTCGCAGATGATATAGTCGCCCACCTTGATGCGCCCAGCCATGAGCGACACGCCATAGTAGATGTTCTCCAGGATATCCTTCATGGCGAAACCGACACCCGTCGACAGACCACCAGAGATTATCACAAGCCACGTGTTGTTGACGCGCATAATGCTCAGCGAGATGAGCAGCCATGCTCCCCATACCACAATCTGTATGATATTTTTCATCATAAGGCTGCGCGTGCCGGCTGTCGAGAGGTCGCTCTTTTCGAAGTAGAGTTTCAAGAGGCTCTGCAGCGTCTTGTTGAGATACTTGAAGAAGAAGAACAGCATCACCACCTGGGCAATCGACCAGACACTCAGCGTGATGGCCTTGGCCTGGATGAAGCGTGTGTTGAAGAGCTTGCGGGTGGTGTCGCTCAGGTTGAACACGTCAGCAGCCCAGTAGATGCTCACGAGTACGGAGATGACACCCAACACGGGCAGGGCCACGTTCTTGAAGAAATAGAACATCCACGTCTTCGTGATGGGCAGTTCGTCGATGTGCTTCCGCTTGGCATAGTTGTTCAGCCAGCCTGTAATACAAGTGATGGTGAGAATGAACGTCAGCTGCATGACCCACCAGATGAGAATCTGCACGCTCAGCAGCGTGTAGCCCAGCCACGAGCATACTACCGAGGCGATGAACACAATCAGCGATATGTAGGTGTAGAACACGTCTGACCGCGGGATGTTGTCATTGTGGTGGCGTATCGTGCTCCATTGCCACAGCATGCACACGAGCAGGGCTGGGGGCAAGATGAGGTCCACCAGGTCGTTCGGGATAAGCACGATGCGGAAAGTGATGACCAGGAATCCCATGAAGATGAGTGGTGCATAGATGCGGAAGGCACTCTTGATCTGGTTTCCGTTGAGGCGCAGCAGCAGCGAAATCAGGATGACGCTCAGCAGCCACGTGTACTGTACCAGCAGATTCGAAGCCATGATCAGGAAGTTCTGCTGTACGGTGGCACGCACTACACCCAGAATGATGGCCAGCAGTATCACCGACGATGCCATGATGATGCAAGTGCGCTTGGCCTTGAAGTCCTCGGTCTTGAAACGCTTTGGCAGCAGGAACCTTACCGAGAAGATGGTGAAGCCGAACGACAGGCAGCCATAGATGAGCAGCGCCGTGAAAAGGAAGATGATGACGCGTATGTCCCAGTCCGAACGCACAGAGTTGTATTGCTGATACTTCTTGCTCACCGTCTCGCGCGTGTCGCGCAGGTTGCTGTTCAGGTTGCTCAGAATGCGGAAGTAGCTTTCGCCACCGTTGTGGAAGATACTCATCTGGATGTCGCTATAGCGCTTGTTGGCGAAATCGTTGAGATTCTTCAATTGCTGTTCGGTCGACTTGTAGTAGTTGATGTATTCGTTCAGCTGGTCACGGTTGTCAGTCAGCGTGCGGCGTATGTTCATTGCCAGCGTCAGACACACGTTGCGGTCGGTCTTCGCTTTCTCCGAGAGCGACATCTTCGGCATGTTGGTCAGGTTGATGATGAGGCTGTCGTAACGGGCAATGTCCTCGTTGGCTTTATCTACGAACGTGCGGAAGGGCAGGATGTTGCGCTGGAACTCATGATACTGCTCTGTTGCCTCATGGCAGGCATAAGTAAGGTCGAAGATGTACTCCGACTTCTGCGAGTAGAGCATCAGGGCATTCTGGTTCGAACGGTTCAGAACGGAGAAAAGGTTCTTGCGTATGCTCTCCTGCTGCTCGCGCATAAACCCCGACTGCCGTTCCAATTCAGAGTGGTATTTCGTCAGTTCGGTGCGCAGGATGCCGAGCGTGTTGTCAATGTCTTTCTCCTTCAGCACGGCGTGTACTTGCAGGCAAAAGAATGCCAGCACGGCCAGTATGATAGTTGTCCTTTTCATCATGTTTGCGTAATTTTGCCTACAAAGGTACAAAAAACTTGAAACTTGTAACTCGTAACTTGCAACTTTTTTGTACTTTTGCAGAAAAATGGAGCACAATGAATGCTGTTATAAATGAAAAAGCGATTCTTGTTGCCGATAGCGGCAGCACAAAGACCGATTGGGCACTGATGCTGGTAGGCGCCGGTGAGGCATCGCCAGTTACCCTCCAGACGCAAGGCATCAACCCCGTCCTGATGAGTGAAGACGACGTGGCCGCCATCCTGCAGGACGAACTGCTGTCTCGGCTCGAGCAGTTGTTGCCCATCATGGCCATGGGGCAAGGGCTGGAGGTGTTCTTCTATGGTGCCGGCGTGCGTCCTGACATGGTATCGAAGATGGAGCGCGCCTTCCGCCGAGCCATGGGTTTCCACGAAACAGTAGTAGGGCGCATGTGGCAGGCGGACGTGCTGCTTCATTTCAACAGCGACCTGCTGGGAGCCGCCCGCGCTCTCTGCGGGCGTCGCGAAGGCATTGCCTGCATCTTGGGCACGGGAGCCAACTCCTGCCTCTACGATGGCGGACGGATAGTGCAGAATACACCCGCCTTAGGCTTCATCCTTGGTGATGAGGGGGGCGGGGCAGCGTTGGGCAAGCGATTTCTCAATGCCATCTTCAAGGGCTTGCTGCCCGCCAGCATGCGCGACGACTTCCTCGCGACGACTGGGCTTACGCTTGCCGATGTCATCGCCCGCGTCTATCGCGAACCCATGCCCAACCGCTTTCTGGCTACCACCTCTTTATATATTGGGCAACACCTCGACAACGGCGAGCTGCGCAGCCTGGTGGTGGAAAACTTTCGCCAGTTCTTTCGTCATAACATCGTGCCCTATGGTCGCTGCGACCTGCCTGTAGACTTCGTGGGCAGCATTGCCAGCCACTACGAATCGCTGTTGCGCGAAGCTGCAGAGGCTGAAGGCTTCAGCGTCGGAAGAGTCTTGAAGAGTCCCATCGCCAGCCTTTGTGACTATCATCGTGCAGGATGAAAAGTCCTTTGCATTCCGCTCACTTATTCGTAATTTTGCGACAAAGTCGCGAAGTTGCAACATCTCGGCATAAAAAAGAAACGAGTTTCTTTTGTTCTGCCCTTGATTTTTCGTAACTTTGCACGGCAAAAGAATTAAAAACAACTTAAACTATGAGAAGTAGAACAGCAAATTGGTTTGAATGTACTGTGCGCTATGAGCGCCAGATGGAAGATGGAATGACTAAGAAAGTGCCCGAACTGTATGTCGTTGACGCCCTTTCGTTCGGTGAGGCCGAGGAGGCTATCACCCGCGAAATGTCGGCTTACGTGAGCGGTGAGTTCGAGGTGAAGAATATCAATCCCGCTGCCTATCACGAGATCTTCTTCAGTGAGAATGATAATGACGACCGCTGGTATAAGGCCAAGCTCTCGTTTATCACCATCGACGAGAAGACGGAGAAGGAGAAGCGCTCCGCAGTGGTCTATCTGGTGCAGGCTGCCACGTTCAACGGCGCAGTGAAGAACATCGAGGAGGTGATGGGGGGTACGATGATAGACTATGTCATTGCCAATATCTCTGAGACAAAAATCATGGACGTCTATGAGCATCAGGCTTCGACGAAGCAGAACAAGGCAAACGACAAGCCCGAATACGAGCAGTAGTCTTTTATACCTTATTTATATAAGATGAGCAAGATGAGCAAGGTAGCAGAAAACCTGAAAACGGTGCTGGCCGACCTGCCTTCGGGCGTCAGACTCGTAGCAGTCAGCAAGTTCCATCCGGTGGAGATGTTGCGCGAGGCCTACGATGCCGGTCAGCGCATCTTCGGCGAGAGTCACGTGCAGGAATTGCAGCAGAAGGTGAAACAGATGCCGAAGGATGTGGAGTGGCACTTCATCGGCCATCTGCAAACCAACAAGGTGAAGTATATCGCACCTTATATTAGCCTGATACATGCTGTTGACTCTGTGAAGCTCTTGCGCGAAATCAACAAGCAGGCAGAGCGCTACGGGCGTGTCATCGATGTGCTGTTGGAACTGCACATTGCCGAGGAAGAAACGAAGTACGGCTTCTCGCCTGAGGAGTGTCGGCAGTTTCTGACGGGTGGTGAGTGGAAGGAGTTGAGCCATGTGCGCATTCGTGGTCTGATGATGATGGCTACCAATACGGATGACCAGGCGCAGATTCGCGGCGAGATGCAGGTGGCTGCCAACCTCTTCGACGAGATGAAGCAGACGTGCTTTGCCGATGAGCCATCGTTTTCGGAGCGCTCTTGGGGAATGAGCCATGACTATCGTATCGCCATTGAGACGGGTGCCACGCTTGTGCGTGTCGGCACAACCATCTTTGGCGAAAGGCAGTATTGAGGGGACAACCTCTCCTGATTTCTCCAAAGGAGGGTAGGGCCTGCCAGGATATATTACACCGTGTAGGACAGCTTTGCGGCGTGTAGAGATGCTGACGCGCCGTGTGATGTTGCCCCAGCGGAAAACACGCCACCTGCTGGCGGGCAATGAACCCTGTCCCTACAGGTGGCGATCGGTGTGGAATTTGCCCCATTATCAGGGCAAATTCCATATAGTTTCCAAACGATTGGGTTATTTCACGATGATTTTCTTGCCGTTGCGGATGTAGATGCCTTTCGTAGGCAGCACCACTTGGCGACCTTGCAGGTCGTAGAGTGTGCTACTGGTCTTCTTGTCGGTTTCCGAAAGGCTGATGCCCACGGTCTTGAAATCCTTCAGATAGTCCAGGTTGATCTCGCCGTTGTCGTTTTCGCTGATGTTGTAAAGCGGTTTCTTGATGGTTGTGCGGTTGAGTTGGAACGACGGGATTTCCTTCACGCCCGTAGAACCAGGATAGGTATCACCGGCATGGCTAAGCAAATAGTCATTGCGGCTGTAAGGCTTTTCGTCGCTCTTCTCGCTCTCGTTGGTGTACATGCGGTAGTAGTTCATGAGCAGTCCGTCGGCGGGAATGATGGTGACGCCAGGCTTTCCAGCAGTGTTGTTGGGATAGTCACCCAGGTTGACCGCCGAGCGCGGTGTGCCGCTGGAGTTGGTATAGTCGATGCGATAGACCAACATGCCGTGCCCCAATTTGGCAAGACCTTCACCCCAGCCGCTGCTCAGCAGGTTGTGCAAGATGACATATTCGGGGCTGCTGGTATCTTCAGGCATGATCTTGCAAGCTTCACCACGCTTAAGCGATACCTGCATGGTGTCGGTGAGTTCGGTCAGTTCTGTCCATCCCATCACTTCCAGTTCCCAAGGTGTGTAGGGGGTGGGTGTATATCCATTGTCGGTGTATTCGCCACCATCCATCACGTCCCAGTATTCCATGGTTTGATTGTCGACAGCGCGTGCGTCCGTGGAAGTGGGGTAGAGGTCGGGCAGTCCCATCGTGTGTGAGAACTCGTGGCAGAACAGGCCGATGCCGTTCATGCGTTTTGAGGGGCCTTCGCTGAACTCACGGTCAGGAGTATAGTTCAGTTCGTTGTTTACTCCGTAGCGGCTCACGCTGACTCCGTCGTAGGTGCCACCGCTAAGGGTGCCCGACTTTGGCCAGATGCAGTCGCTGGAGGCTCCCATGCTCTCCGAATAGCCGGCATAGATAACGTAGACTAAGTCGACGCGCTTGTCGCCGTCGGCATCATATTGGGAGAAATCCACGGTGTCGTTGATGGCGTTGCAGGCTTCGCGCACGAGTTCCTCGATGCGCGCCGACTGGTCGGAACTGCCTGAGTTGGCACCGTAATAGGTCCAGGTCTTAGAGGCTGTCACGGGGCCGTATAGATCGAACCGTGGTGAGAACAACCCTTGGCTCATGTCGGTGAAATACTGGCACACACTGCCATGGTTGCGGTTCTCGCGCAGTCCGTAGTCGGGCAGTGCTCCCTCGGCATTCAGGTAATCGTTGAACGATTTCTTGGCATCGGCAACCGAAAAGCTAAGGTCGGCAAATTGTACAAGAATGACCATTGCCTTGGGTGTTCCCGTGTGGGGGAAGTAGGAGGGTGATGCCGTCCCCACGCCAATGCGTCGCTGCTTCTTGCTTTCCATCGTCTTGATGTTTTGGCTCAGGAAGGTCTGTCGGAGTGGCTGCTGGTCGAGGGCCAGTTGGCGTTCCGTCTGGTTGCGCATGGCTGGCTCGTGGGCCAACTGTTGCGTAGCCTGCAGGCTGCCATCAGTTTCGATGCGAGCTATAAAAAAGTCGGTGCCCACATGCGAGAGCAACACGTTGTCAGTGGTCGTGAACCAATGGCCGTCTTCGTCGCCATACATGAGAACCGTCAGCTTGGTGCCATCACTCTGTGTGACGGTGATGGGGCCCGGATAAGCCTTTGCAGCCCATGTCGTGATGGCTGCAATGAGCATACAGAATGTTAATACCAGTTTCTTCATAATCAGTTATTTTCTAACCTTATTCATTTCTTTTTACTCTCTCTCCATGTATTAATGCGTAGCCTTCCACCAGGAGGTGTTGCTCTTTCCGCGCATGGCGGCCACGTTCTGGCTTGGGTCGCTGATGGTCATGCCCGAGAAGGTGTTGACGTCAATGATTTCGGGGATGGAATAGATGTGAGAGTAAATAAATTCGGTAGCAGCCTTGCTGACAACGGTTTTCTCTAACTGTGCGGCAAAGCGTTCGTAGAGGTAGGGGTCGGTGCACAGGTGATGCACGTAGTCTTCGATGTCGAAGAAGATTGGGACTTCGAATCCGTCGAGAACCTGCACGTCATCGAGCATCGTTTCATCGAACGTAAAGTTCTGATTGATTTGCCTCATGATGCTGGCCAGACTCTCCACCTGTCGACAGTCGATGGCTGCAAAGGTGCCACATGGAGTGCTGTAGTCTTTGTAGAAATTATAGAAAGCACTCACCGTCGAGCTGTAGTTGGGTGTGGGAGTGGCGAGCGACGTCCACATGTCGGCATAAGGAATGCCCAGATCGATTACCTCACTGGTAGAGCCCAGCAGGAAATTGGTCTGATTGCGCAATTCGTAAGCCACTTCAACGTTGGCCATATAGCAGTCGTCGAACAGGATGTACTGCATGTGCAACCCACTTTTCCGGATGCCTTCGGCCAGAACCTCGATGTCGGTGGAGAACCGCTTGTCGGTACTGCTTCCGAAGAAGCGTGTCTCGGGATACTGCGGTAGCTCCATGCCTGGCGTCTTACGCTGCCCATTGTACTTCTTGGGCGCCTTGTATGGGAAGTCCTCCCAGTCGTTGACGTGCGTCCATCCCGTACCGTGGGCACCGATGATCAATCCGTAGTTCAGGGCATAGGCAGCATTCTTCACGTCAGTAAGGATGGAAGCGATGCCATCGGCAGTGGTGTATTCGTGGCCCGAATACTGCTTGATGGCTTTATGCTCCAGTCCTGCTTTCTGGTCGTAGGTAATCTCGTAGAGTTTCGACTGTTCGTGGGATTCGCTGAGGAAAACCAGCACACGTGTGTCCTTGAGGCCGTTTCGCTGAATGGCGGTTTCGATGCTGTCGAGGTTGATGAGGAGGCATTCATAGAGCCCACTACTGGTTTCCGACCCCGTCCAGGGCATGTAGACGAACACCGTTTCCTTGTTGACTTCATCGACGTTGATGCCTTCTTCGTTGCACGACGTGAGACTCAGGCATGCGAAGAGCACCATGACCAGATATGTGCGAATTTTTCCCATGAACAATGCTTTTTATTTACGTTTAGAGAGTTCGGCAATGGTTTCCTTCAGCGTGGCTATTTTTTCTTCGGCATCGCTCTGCTTCTTGCGCTCCATGGCCACTACGGCCTCGGGAGCATTTTGCACAAAGCGTTCGTTGCTGAGTTTCTTCAGTACGCCGGCCAGGAAGCCTTCCAGATGCTGCAGCTGTGTCTGGGCCTTTTCAAGTTCGGCCTTCACGTCGATCAGGTCGCCCAGAGGCACTGCAAACTCGTCGGTGCCAATCATGAAGGCAGTGGCGTCGCCACCCTTCTCGGCCACGACGGCAATCGACTTCAGATTTGCCATCTTGCTGATGACGTCGTTGTAAGGCTCGAAATTGTTCTGAGCGATAGCCTGCAGTTCCAGTTTCTCTTTAGGAGCGATGTTCTTCTGGCTGCGCACCATGCGCACGCCGCTGACTACCTGCTTCACCTGCTCGATGTCGTCAATGAGTTTGGTTTCGGCGTCGGTAGGAGCTGCGAGTTCCAGTTTCTCGCGCATGATGCTATCGCCCTCCTTGCGCTCGTAAAGAGCCTGCCAAAGTTCTTCGGTGATGAAGGGCATGAAGGGATGCAGCATCTTGAGCAGCACATCGAAGAAGTGCAGCGTTGCATCGTAAGTCTGGCGGTCGATGGGCTGAGCCTCGCCGTTGATGTAGGCAGGCTTCACCATCTCCAGATACCACGATGAGAACTCGTCCCAGAACAGTTTGTAGACAGCCATCAGGGCCTCTGACAAGCGATACTTCGAGAATAGGTCGGACAGTTCTTCATTCACCTGCTTCAGTTTGGCCTCAAACCAAGCCGTTGCCGTCTTGCAGGCTTCAGGCTGAGCCACATCGGCCACCTGCCAGCCCTTCACCAGACGGAAGGCGTTCCAAATCTTGTTGTTGAAGTTGCGACCCTGCTCACAGAGAGCTTCATCGAAGAGGATGTCGTTGCCGGCAGGAGCTGAGAGCATCATGCCCATGCGCACGCCGTCGGCACCATATTTCTCGATGAGTTCGATGGGGTCGGGCGAGTTGCCAAGCGACTTCGACATCTTGCGGCCAAGCTTGTCGCGCACGATGCCCGTGAAGTATACGTTCTTAAAGGGGAAGGTACCCATGTATTCCTCGCCGGCCATGATCATACGTGCCACCCAGAAGAAGATGATGTCGGGAGCTGTCACCAGATCGCAAGTGGGGTAGTAGTAGCTGATTTCTTCGTTGCCCGGGTTGTTGATGCCGTCGAACAGCGAGATTGGCCACAGCCACGAACTGAACCAGGTGTCGAGTGCATCCTCGTCCTGAGTGAGGTCCGTGAGTTGCAGGGCGGCATTGCCGCTTTCCTTGCGGGCCAGTTCCAGCGCCTCTTCTGCGGTCTCGGCCACCACGAACTTCTCCTCGTCGTAGTAGTAGGCCGGAATGCGGTGTCCCCACCATAGCTGGCGCGAGATACACCAGTCCTGAATGTTCTCCAGCCAGTTCTTATAGGTGTTGACGTATTTCTGGGGATAGAATTTCATTTCACCATTCACCACGGGGGGCAGGGCGATATCGGCGAAGTGCTTCATGCGCAGGAACCACTGCAGCGACAGGCGCGGCTCTATGACCGTGTCGGGATTACGCTCCGAGTAGCCCACCTTATTGGTGTAGTCTTCCACCTTCTCCATCAGCCCTGCTTCCTTCAGGTCTTTTACAATCTGCTGGCGGCAGTCGAAGCGGTCCATGCCCACATACAGGGGCGACTGCTCTGAGATGGTGCCATCGGGGTTGAAGATGTCGATAGTCTCCAGGTTGTGGGTCTTGCCCAGCATGTTATCGTTTTTGTCATGGGCGGGAGTCACCTTCAGACAGCCCGTTCCGAACTCGATTTCCACATAGCGGTCTTCGATGACACTGATTTCCCGACCTACCAGCGGCACGATCACTTTGCGGCCGCGCAGCCACTGGTTCTTTGGGTCCTTTGGGTTGACGCACATGGCCGTATCGCCCATGATGGTTTCAGGACGTGTCGTTGCCACAACGGCATAGTAGCCTTTCTCGTCCTTGTGGATGACGTTACCCTGCTCAATGAGCTCGGCCTCGTTGTCGAGATTCTCCAGTCCTACAACATAGTACTTCAGGTAGAACAGGTGACCGTGTTCCTCCTTGTAGACCACTTCCTCATCGGAGAGAGCCGTGAGGGCCTTGGGGTCCCAGTTCACCATGCGCAAACCGCGATAGATGTAGCCCTTGCGGTAGAGGTCGACAAACACCTTGATGACGCTGGCCGAGCGCTTCTCATCCATTGTGAAAGCGGTGCGGTCCCAATCGCACGAGGCGCCCAGCCTGCGCAGCTGCTTCAGAATGATGCCGCCGTGCTCGTCGGTCCATTCCCAGGCGTGCTTCAAAAACTCGTCGCGCGTCAGGTCATGCTTTTTGATGCCCTGTTCGGCCAACTTTCGCACCACCTTGGCTTCGGTAGCAATAGAGGCGTGGTCGGTGCCAGGCACCCAGCAGGCATTCTTGCCTTCCATGCGCGCGTGGCGCACCAGGATGTCTTGAATGGTATTGTTGAGCATGTGTCCCATGTGGAGCACACCCGTCACATTGGGAGGGGGAATGACTATTGTGTAAGGCTCGCGACCATCAGGCTTCGAGCTGAAGAGCTTGTTGTCCAACCAATACTGATACCACTTCGATTCGACCGCTTGCGGGTCGTACTTTGTTGCTAGTTCCATCTTGTTTTATGCTTTTTTATTTGAAATCATTAAAAAACGGTGCAAAATTACAAAATTTTCGGGAAAAATTTGTACTTTTGCAGTATTAAATATTCTAACATGCACACAAAAGAAGAAAAAATGGCGGCTTTCGGGCGCTATCTCGATGTTTTGGACGCGCTCAGGGAGAATTGTCCTTGGGACAGAAAGCAAACCAACGAGAGTCTGCGTCCGAACACAATCGAGGAGACCTTCGAGTTGGCAGATGCCCTCATGAAGGACGATAAAAACGAAATCTGTAAGGAACTGGGTGACGTTCTGTTGCACATTTGCTTCTATGCCCGCATCGGCGAGGAGCAAGGCGACTTCGACATCGTCGATGTCTGCAACCGCTCGGCCGATAAGCTTATCTTCCGTCATCCCCATGTTTATCATCCTTCGCAGGTGGGGGCCGAGCATCCCCGTCCTCTGCCGTATGTGCCCGACGACTCGGAGGATACGGACACGTCGGAGTTCTCTAAGGCAAAGACCGTCGGTCAGGTGCTGGAAAACTGGGAACAAATCAAGTTGAAGGAGAAAGACGGCAACAAGCGGGTGCTCTCAGGCGTTCCCAATTCGCTGCCTTCGCTCATCAAGGCTTATCGCATTCAGGACAAAGCCCGCAATGTGGGCTTCGACTGGGAAGACCGTCAGGACGTGTGGAAAAAGGTGCGCGAGGAACTCGATGAACTGGAAGCCGAACTGCAGAGAGACGACCGCGAAAACTCCACTCGCGAGTTGGGCGATTTCCTCTTCTCGGTTATCAATGCAGCCCGTCTTTACAAGCTCAATCCTGACAATGCGCTCGAGCATACCAACCAGAAGTTCATCCGTCGTTTCAATTATGTCGAGGAACATTCCATCAGAGTTGGTAAACCATTGACGGATATGACATTACAAGAAATGGATGAACTTTGGAAAGAGGCAAAGCGGCAAGAGCGCAGTCAGTCTGAAAACGTAGGATAATCAAGGTTGAAACAAAGGAGAAATAATCATGAAAAGACTTGTCTATGTATTGATGGCCATGATGCTTGTCGGGGTGGTCTCAGTGGGATGCCGGCAGACGGCAAAGCCCGAGCAGGATGCCGTTGACTCAGACTCCGTCGCCATGCAGGAAGTGATGGAAATCGACTCTACCATTTATGGCGTTTGTGGCGAGGGTACTGCCATGCATACCCTCGAGCTGGTCACAGATGGCGGCGACACGCTCTACTATACCATGCGTGTGGAGGAAGATGCCGATATTCTGGGTGGCATGATGGTGGGCGACCGCATGGCTGTGATGGGCAAGGAAGCCGACGGCGGACTCGTTGCCAAGCGCGTCATCAATCTCACCACGCTTCTTGGCAAATGGACCAGCCTTGATAAGAACTTCGAGATTGTTGAAGGAGGCATGGTCAATTCGAATGTAGAAGCCGAGAGCAACCCGTGGGTGTCGTGGAAAATCCTGAATGGGCGCCTGCTGCTCAACACCGACACGTTCGACATCGTGGAACTCGGGGCCGACAGCCTCTATATTGAAAACAGCCAGGGCATCTTCGTCTACAAGCGCGCCCAATGATGATTTGTGTTTTCTGATGGAACCGTTTCGAGTACATATCTTAGGTTGTGGCAGCGCACTGCCCACGTTGAAACACAATTCCTCGGCCCAGGTCGTTGAGGTGCGCGGGAAATTGTTCCTTGTCGATTGTGGTGAAGGCACGCAGGTGCTTCTGCGCCGATCGCGCATCAGTTTCACCAAGATTCAGGCCGTCTTCATATCCCATCTTCATGGCGATCACTGCTTCGGCCTGATCGGCATGATTTCCACGTTCGGGCTGCTGGGCCGCACGGCACCGCTCCATGTCTATGCCCCTGCCGAGCTCCAGCCCATGCTCGATGCCCAGCTGAAAATGTTTTGCTTCGGCCTCGATTTCGAAGTCGTTTTCCATGCCGTTGACACGACGCGCCATCAGCCCATCTATTCCGACCGCAGCCTTGTCGTCGAGAGCATTCCCCTGGAGCACCGCACACCCTGCTGTGGCTTCCTTTTCCGGGAGAAACCTTTGTTGCCCCATATTCGTCGCGACATGATTGATGCTTACGAAATTCCCGTCAGCCACATCAACAACATCAAGAATGGGGCCGATTGGACGATGCCCGATGGCACCTTGGTGCCTAACAGCCGGCTCACCAAGCCTGCCGATCCTCCCCGCAGCTATGCCTACTGTTCCGACACTCGCTATATTCCCACGCTTCATCAGTTGCTTAAAAACGTCAGCCTCCTCTATCACGAGAGCACCTACTCGCAGGAGCAGGCCGACCGTGCTGCGCAATATTGGCACAGCACAGCCCACGAGGCTGCTCTCGTGGCCCGCGATGCTGGCGTCGGCTGCCTGATGCTCGGCCACTACAGTGCCCGCTACGAGGATGAGGAAAAGTTGCTCAACGAAGCGCGCAAAGTGTTCGAAAACACTTGTTTATCCGACGAAGGAATGGTTTTTGACGTTAAATAATCTTAATACGTACCCATTTTGACCATTCTTGCATCCTCCTTTGAGAAAAAAATCCTAACTTTGCAAGAAGAAAAGAATAAAAACGTATACGTATATGATTAGAAACTTACTCAAGTTCACTTTGGCAGGATTGCTCTTTGCTGGTATGCCTGCAACGGCGATGGCAGCCCCGGCTGTGGAAATCATCGACAGCGATTTCCAGAACATCACCATCACCGTTGAGGAATCGGTTATCCATGTCACGGGCGCTAATGGCGAAGTCCTCTACGTCTACAATGTGGCAGGTGTGCGTGTGAAGAGCGTGAAGGTCGATGGCGACGATAAGCGTTTCGATTTCAACCTGCCCAAAGGATGCTACATCCTGAAAATCGGTAAGACAGTCCGCAAGGTCTCTATTCGATAAGTTTGAGAATTCTTACCACATTTGCAGTTTTTTTCTTCATGGCATTCGCGATTGTTGCCTGCCATGAAGATGATGACCGTCCAGACTTCAGTTTGGAGTTATCTCAATTGTCGGCTCTCCGCGACTCTTCTTTGCAGGTCGACGATTCTGCCATCCGTTCGCGCATAGCCCGATTGATGCGTGCCGACAAAGATTCCGCTTTTTCTGATTTCCAGGCCCGAGCCTACTATGCTGCCCGTCGCCCCTATCTCTGGATAGACCGTCTTGGCACCGATAGCCGTGCCGACAGCCTCCAGTCTTTCCTTGCCGATGTCCGGAAGATGGGCTTCAGCGAGGAGCGGTTCCGTGTCGGCCAGATAGCGTCCGACCTCCAGCGCCTGCGCTCGCTCGACTTCTCGGGTGAGGGCAATGACGTCAACTCCGTGCTGGCCCGCCTGGAGTATCATCTCACGAAGGCCTACATGAACTATGCCGCCGGTCAAGGCTTCGGCTTCGTCAATCCGCGAAAGGTGCTCAATCATTTCGACGTGAAGGACAGCGACTCCCTCCACGTGGAGTATCACCGCCTCTATGACGTGCCGCTACGCACGGCCGACAAGTCGTTCTACGAGCAGGCCGTGCGTAAGGTGGCTGCCGACAGTGTGGGCCCCTTCCTGCGTTCGTTGCAGCCCCGGCATCCGTTCTATCACCGCCTGCTCGCGATGCTTGCCGACAGCAGCACCCCTGCCGCCGACCGGCCGAAGATTCTTTGCAACTTGGAGCGTTGCCGCTGGCGACTCGACGACCAGCCCTACGAGCACAAGAAATACGTCTTGGTCAACATTCCGTCCTATCGGCTCTATGCCGTTGATGGCGACAGCGTCATGTCCATGCGAGTGGGCTGTGGCACTTTTAAGACCAAGACGCCGCTCATCACCAGCCGCATCAGCCGCATGGACATCAATCCGCAGTGGGTCATCCCCCGCAGCATTATCGAGAAAGACATTGTGCGCCATGTGGGCGACCGTTCCTATTTCGAGCGTCGCCACTATTTCGTGCGCAACCGCCGCACGGGCAAAAACGTCGACCTCGAGAAGGTCACCTGGTCCATGCTTATGGATAAGAACTACCTCGTCATCCAAGAGGGTGGGGCAGGCAACTCGCTCGGGCGCATCATCTTCCGCTTCGAGAACAATTTCTCCGTATTCCTCCACGACACCTCGTCGCCGGCGTTTTTCAGCCGCGACGACCGCGGTGTTTCTCATGGGTGCGTGCGAGTGCAGAACCCCTTCGACCTGGCCGTCTTCCTCTTGCAGGACAAAGACGACAAGCTCATCGATCGCATCAACTATTCCATGCATGCCGACGTCAGTCGGCTGGGCAGCAACAACCGTCGCCCGCCCTCGGCCGACGACGAGGAGGGATTCGTCGAACTCCCCGATACCCTCGACCGTTCGCGCCTCATCAGCAGCCACCACCTCGATCCAGAGGTGCCCCTGTTCCTGACTTATTACACTCTTTTCGAGGATCCTCGTGGCGAGCTTCATCGATGTGCCGATGTCTACGGCTACGACCGCGTCATCTATGCGAATCTCAAAACCTATCTCAATCAATGAAGTACGACGAAAAGGCCATCGTGGCCATGCTCACCGACCCCAAGACGCAGCGGCAAGCGTTCTCAATGGTTGTCAGCCAGTACAGCGAACAGCTCTACTGGAAGGTGCGTCGTATCGTGCTCAATCATGAGGATGCCAACGACGTTCTGCAGAACGTTTTCCTGAAGGCCTGGAACAACCTCGGCGACTTCCAGCAGAAGTCGAAAATCTCCACGTGGCTCTATCGTATTGCCATCAATGAGTCGCTCGACTTCCTGCGCCGCCAGAAGACTGCCTCGGCTGTCAGTGCCGACGAAGACCTTTCCGTCTCTAATCGCCTCATGGCCGACGACTATTTCGACGGCGACGCTGCCCAGGCATTGCTGCAGGAAGCCATTGCCCACCTGCCCGATGTCCAGCGCACGGTGTTCAACCTGCGCTACTACGACGAGATGAAGTATTCCGACATGAGTCGTCTGCTCGACACCAGCGAGGGAGCCCTGAAAGCCAGCTACCACCTCGCCGTGAAGAAAATCACTGAGTATGTGCGGCGCCACGAATGATCCACCTTGGATAGTTTATCAAAAAAAAGAATAAAATATTTTTAAACCTTTCGCAACTCCCTGCGTCAAAAGAATAAAGAAACGTAATACACCAATGGAAAGAGAAGAAGAATATATCCATAGCAAGTTTGGCAAGCAGCAGCCTTTCCGCGTTCCGGAAGGCTATTTCGACCAGTTTGCCAACCAGCTCATGCAGCAGCTGCCCGAGCGCGAAGAGCCGTCGGCCAAAGTGGTTCGCATGCGCCCGCGCTTCCGTTGGCAACGTCTGGCCTCGGTGGCTGCAGCCGCCTGCCTTGGCGTTGTCCTCTATAATGTTGCCACTCGCAGCCTCTCGTCGTCGTCCGAGCAGCAGCCTGCCGCTCAGGTGGCCACGCTTCAGGCTGGTCAGTCGGCAGTCAGCCAGTCAGAGTTCGACCAGATGGCTGACTATGCCATGATTGATGTGGGCGATATGTATGCTTATGTTTCCGGAAATTAAAGTTCGTTGTGCCATGAAGAAGAAAATATTATCCATATTGCTTCTCGCGCTGCTGGCACTCTCGGTGCAGGCGCAGCCGAGACCCAAGTTCGACCCAGCCAAGTTCGACGCCGATCTCGAACAGTTCATCACCACCGAGGCAGCCCTCACACCGCAGGAGGCAGCCCAGTTCTTCCCTGTCTATCGCGAGATGCTCAAGAAGCAGCGCATGTTCTTCGCTCAGATGCGCCGCTATCACCACATGGACACCCGCGACGATAAAGCCTGCAAGGAAGCCATTGAGGAGCGCGACCAGTGCGATCTTCAGATCAAGGAGGTGCAGCAGCAGTACCACAACCGCTTCATGCAACTGCTGCCCGCAGGCAAGGTGTTCAAGATTCTCCGTGCCGAGGAGAAGTTCCATCGCCAGGCCTTCCGCCGCATGGCCAAACCGCAGCAGAAGAGATAGCATCGTGCAGCGGTTTTTCATCACCCTTTCTTTCGACGGCACTGCCTATCACGGCTGGCAGATTCAGCCCAACGGCATCTCCGTCCAAGAGCGGCTCCAGCAGGCGCTCACCACATTGCTCCGGCAACCTGTAGAGGTGGTCGGAGCAGGTCGTACCGATGCCGGTGTCCACGCACGCATGATGGTGGCCCACTTCGACCATCCGCAAGTCTCCCTCCCCGCCGACCTCGCCGCCTACGGCCAGCAGTTGGCCTACAGGCTCAACCGCATCCTGCCCGCCGACATCGCCGTGCAGCGCGTCGAGGCAGTGGCTCCTGACATGCACGCGCGTTTCAGCGCCACTTCGCGCACGTACCATTACTATCTGCATACCACTAAAGACCCCTTCCTTCGCCATTATTCCTGGGAAACCCACTACCAGCTCGATTTCCCGCTTATGAACGAGGCTGCCCAGTGGCTGCTGTCGCAACAGGACTTTGCCGCATTCTGCAAGGCCGGTGCCGACGTGAAGACCACACTCTGCCAGCTCACCCATGCCCAGTGGCGCCAACTGTCGCCTACAGAGTGGCGCTTCGAGATCACTGCCAACCGCTTCCTTCGCAACATGGTGCGCGCCGTCGTGGGTACCCTCGTCGAAGTGGGGCGCCATCGCATGTCGCTTGAGCAGTTCCGTCAGGCCGTGCTCAGCCATAGTCGCAGTCAGGCAGGCGAGAGCATGCCGGCGCATGCCCTCTATCTGGTGGAGATTCTCTATGGGGCTTGAGCCCTTCTCCTTAAGAAAACACTATCTTAATTCCCTCAAGATTTCACTCATCTTCTGCACCGTGCTCACACGCGTGGGCACCAGGGGCAGGCGCAGTTCGTTCTCGATGAAGCCCATTTCGTGAAGCAATGCCTTCACGCCGGCAGGGTTGCCGTCGACGAACAACAGTTTGTACAGCTCCGTAAACTGGTGGTGAATCTTGCGGGCTGGCTCATACTCGCCGCGGAACTCCAGGCGAATCATGCGCGAGAACTCGCGTGGCAGCGCGTTGCCGATGACCGATATCACGCCGGCAGCTCCGCTGGCAATCATCGGGAACGCCAGCGCGTCGTCGCCGCTCAGCACCTCGAAGTGGTCGGGCTTCAGTTTGATGATCTCGTCCACCTGTTCCAGCGAACCGCTGGCCTCCTTCACAGCCACGATGTTCGGGCAGTCGGTAGCCAACCGCACCGTGGTCTCGGCACGCAGGTTGATGCCCGTGCGGCCCGGCACGTTGTAGAGCACCACAGGCAGCGGCGAGGCAGCTGCCACGGCGCGGAAGTGCTGGTAGAGGCCTTCCTGCGACGGCTTGTTGTAGTAGGGACACACGCTCAGCACGCCGTCTATGCCCGTCAGGTTGAGCGAGCCCAGTTCCTCCACCAAGGCCCGCGTGTTGTTGCTACCGCAGCCCATCAGAATGGGCACACGTCCGGCAATTTTCTTCACGCAGAACTCTTTCACCTGCTGCCGTTCGTCGGCCGTCAGACAAGGTGTCTCGGCCGTCGTGCCGAGAATGCAGAAGAAGTCAGTGTCGTTTTCCAACTGGTAGTCAATCAGTCTGTCCAGGGCCTCGAAGTCTATCGAGCCGTTGGCATGGAAGGGGGTGACGAGGGCGATGCCCAACCCTTTGAAGATGTTTGTAGCCATAACAAATCCTTATTTTTCTGCAAAGATACGAATAAGTGAGCGAAATACAAAAAGAAAACCCAATTTTCTTTTTCATTTCCGAACAAATGGAGCAGCGAGTGCCAATAAACTCGTTTAATTGGCCGAGTCGTGACATTTGAAGACGAAGTCAACAAATGGAGCAGCGAGTGCCAATAAACTCGTTTAATTGGCCGAGTCGTGACATTTGAAGACGAAGTCAACGAAAGTATCTTCGGCGAAGCCAAAGTTCTTTCTCCGCTGCGCTACGCGCTCGGCTTTGCCGCTTTCGTAATGAAATGGAGAAAGAAAGCGTCTCCTAACGTCGCCGAGCGACGAATAAGTGAGCGAAATACCAAATTTATTTGAGTTTTTCCGCGCTCGGCGACGAATAAGTGAGCGAAATGCAAAGCAAAAACCATGGTTTTTGGTTTCATTTGAGGATTGATTGTAGCAGTAAGTCAAAGAACGCTTTTCAAATCAGAAAGAGTCACGCGAGGTTAACCTCGCGCGGCTCTTTTTAGTCTTGCAGCCCTGCGTTGGGCCTCCAGGTCTTTATTGCAGAGCGTCCACCCCGTTTCTACGTCCACCCGTTTGGGCGCTCGGCCGCATTCGATGGTGGCAATGGCCGTAGCCAGCTTCGTAGCCATTCCCGGCGTGAAGAAAAGTTGGTCATCATCCTTCCATCCCGTCAGTTCGCAGAGGTTGT
>Ga0256404_1004022_pt1 | contig 28568 bp, 22 predicted proteins | sample RumenRJG_01DNA_FD_185990 | JGI IMG/M metagenome (GOLD analysis project Ga0256404, IMG submission 185990) | Bovine rumen microbial communities from Lethbridge, Alberta, Canada - RJG_01 | ecosystem: Host-associated > Mammals > Digestive system > Stomach > Rumen | place: Canada: Alberta | collected...
TATAGCCAGGCATATCATGAACCCAGGGGAATCAACTACCGGCTCTCCTCCAACAAATTATCCAATTCATTCACACGTACAATTCTACTTCCAAAATGCTCTATAAGCTGGTTGTCCACAATTGGCTCTCCGTAAATCACCGTACAGTCCTTCTCAACTGCCACTGCAACTGTAGAAGCAGGTTCAAAGTATGGTGCCACATTCCGCACCTCCAACTGTGCCTTAAATCCTGCAGAATAAATTTGGATGTTGTCAGCTGCCTTAAGATAACTCAGAATGATTCTGATTTTGGTATTATTTGTTCTGGAGAGTTCCTCAAGCAGACGAATGACCGACATGTGGCTGACATAAACACTATCCAAATGCTGCAGATCATCAAGTGTGTTTTTCTCAGCCAGCTGGTATAAACTCCACGCATCAATTGCAATACTCTTTTTCAGCCTGAACTGGTTTTTAAATTGTTTGTCTATAGCACGATGCCATGACTCTCTTTCATATCCTTCCCATACTTCTACCGCCCTTTTCTCCAGCATACTGTCTGGAGGTGGGAGGAACCCGGGCTTGACTGCTCCTATCCAATTCAAGAAATGGATTTCTTCCTTACTAACAACCACCATTCCTGTCTTCGGATTCAGAAAATGCGGATATTGCCTTATGTAATTATTGTGCTCGAATGCCTCGATGCCATTCAGGTTCGTTAAATGAGCAATGAGGGCGGCTCTGTGATAAGATTCTACCGTCACAAGTCCTTTATCTACAAATTGTTTGCGCTCAACTTCAAAACGTTCCGGATTATTAAACGAGCTGCTATATAACATGAGCTCAAGCTCCCAGAATCCTTCAATGTCAGTGTCCTTAAATGCCTCTTTCGCATCAAGATAACATTGCAACGCATATTTCAAATCTCGCTTGTATAGCGTTACATAATCAATAAACGCTCTGTAGGCATACTCCGGTCCTTCTTCTATCAGTTCCTTACGCTCTGAAAGTAGTTCTTTATACATGGCGTCTGCCTCATCGAGCATACCGTGACGGATATACAAATGATTGAGTTCCTGCCATGTGATAATATTTTTATTTCTTTCAAAGGTTGAGGTGAAACGCTTTATAGATTCTTCAATCGGAGCATCCATCTCAAAGATGAAATTATCCATGGATTCCAGTAAATCCGGATCTGCATATTCTGATAGACGCTCATAAAGACTTGCCAGCTTTTCCTTTTTATCCCAGCCAAACATTAACATCCCACGACCATACAGATTAATCATCTGTACATACATTGGTACTCTGTCGGCGCGGTCAATTCGCCTTACCGCATTTTCGAGATCGTGCAGTGTTTCTCTGATTTCCCGAGCAAATGGGGAAAGCCCACTAATTTGGTCTGCTGGTACATTAGCAGTAACATCTTCAATCAGGTTTGCACATTTGCTTGCCTTAGCTATTGCTTCGAGAAGAATACCATCTTTCGTTGTGATATGGGGGAATTCTTTTGTATCGATTTCACCTTTTTGAGCACTGACCCGGGCATATTTCAGTTCAACATCCCGCCATTCATCATCCGTCAATTTCGGCAGATATTTTTTAACATCCTGATAGATTGTAAGAATACGGTAATTATCCTGCAGAAAGACGAAGGTATTGTATACACAAAGCCCCATTCTATGCATAGTGCCTTCCCAGAACAGATCATCTGCCTTGCTTTTGATAATCAGGTAGCACTCCCTGGCCTTATACAACGCTTTCTGATCAATTTTACGCCAGTCAGGAATCTTGCCGTTCTCATCTGTCGCATCATAAACACCAAGGTTGTAATAGGCAGCGCCGAGTGTTTCCAGCACCATGCTGTCATAGCCAACGCGATACGAGCGATTCAGAAAGCGCACAGAATTTACATGATCATGATAATGCTCTCCGTATACATACCCTATCATCTGATAGACAAGCGCCTCGTCTTCAATCTCATCGGTCGGGAAAATGAAGTCTTCATGTTCATCCAGGAGTTTCCCAATTGTCTCCTCAACCGGTAAATTATCCGTATATGCTTTTGCAAGCAGAAGAAATGCTTTTGCAAAGGATAGCAGGGAATCCCTTTCAGAACGATCCCAGTTGTCGATACAATGCTGAGCAGCCTCGACGGTCTCATGGAACTGCCGTTTCATAAAAGAGCGAGTAAATTGACGTAATGTATCATGCTCCTTTATAAGCCCACTTTCACGCATATCCGCCTCTAAGGCTTCAAACTCATCATCCATATCTGCAATTTCATAGCAGTATAGGAGATACTGTTTTACTTTCCGCCGTGAATCCTGGCTGACGTTCACATATCGCGCATCTGCAATCAATTCTTTAGCCTGATCGATTGCTTTTTGCAGTTTCAAGTCCTCAATAATGCAGCGCAGTCCGGACAATTGTTCTTCAATCCACTTTTCGTTTTCTGATTTTTCTTCTGCCTGAATCTCTCCATTAAAAACAATCGGTTTAAATCCCCCACCGGCTACATCCTGTTCTGGGATTCCCTCCAGTTTTCTTTCTACCACAACACCGAAACGTTCTTTCATGATGGAGCGAACCCGCTGCGCCTTCGTAACGTATGTTTTGGATAAAAGCGCAGTTGTATCATATGCGCTCGTAAACAATCCAAGAAGCCCGCTAACCTCTTCATTATCATCCCATACCGGTGCCCCAGACAGACCTTCCAATTCACAAACACGGGAACCGGCATCTATAAACGTATCATCCATTCGTATGGTGAACTTGTTGCTATCGGAGGGATTAACCACAACGTACCCATGAAGACAATCAAGGTGCTCTATTGGCTTTCTTCCCTCAGGCACGCCTTTGGGATACCCTTGTACATATACAGATCTGTTCCTATATGTTTCAGTCACAAGATAGTCTGTTGTAGAAAGCTCCAGTTCATCTGGATTTCCAATATGAATAATTGCAATATCTTCTGTGTGCGTCTTTCCACCGGCATCATCTGTCCCGACCTCATCAAGCGGTGAGTACACTACCTGTGAAGCAGGAACTTCCGTACAGAAAACATCATACAGGTCACGGGTGGCATCGATCTCTTTCAGAATGAAGAGTCTGATCCTTTCAAGGCCTTCAACAACATGGGCGCAAGTGAACACGAAGGCAGAATCTCCACCAACGTAAAACAACACTCCACTGCCTTGAACAGAGTTATTCGCGTCTGAAATATACACGCTATATTCTCTGGTACTGTCATTTACCATGTGACCACTAGACCTTCCTTCTGATAATATTTGATTTTATGCCGCCTATCGTCTCCTGAAAAGAATCCGTTCCCCCACCACGCGGAGGGGCTGTATATATTAATCTCCCCATACCATTTTTCCAACTTTGCTATTGTTTGCTTATCGGGATGATTGACCCCATCTGTGCAGATGAGAAAATCAGACGATTGAATATTCTCCTTGTATACCTCCGAGATGTTTCTTGCTGAACCATGATGCGGAAGCTTTATAAGATCATAGCTGCCTTTAGCCCTGACTACGTCTTCTGCCCAAGCGTCACCTGTAAAAAGCAGCCGGTGGTTGTCATATGCGAAAGAGAGTACAATGCTCCGCCTGTTATTTGGGCTTGTATCATGGGTTGGTAGCGTCATATCGGCTAATTCTGACAGGCGCAGATGATAATCGCTATGACGGGCAAGCTGCACTTCTTTGTACTGTTGATGTTGGCCTCCAGCATCTGAAACATTTGCTTCTGGCCAAAAAATCTCTATCAACGCACCTGCAATTATTCTTTGATCCCCAGCGTGAGTAGACACTACTCGAATCCCCTGATCGCGAAGTCTTGCAAATACCTCATCGTTCTGTTGAATTGAAAGAGTACGATCTCCGATTGATGCATTACCAGAATGATTCATCCATACTTCACTGAAAGAGCACTGATAAGTTCTGCTCCGAAGGCAAGAAAGGATCCCACCGATATGGTCATCATCCACATGAGTGAGCACCAGCACGTCCAGTGTTTCTCCCGATTGCTTTATCTGGTTACATGTCCGCCGGAATGCAGGAGCAAATCTGCTTACGCCGGAATCTATAAAAATGTTATGTGTTCCGGCAAAGTGCAGGCGAATACAATCTCCTTTTCCTGCATTATAAGTGTAAACCTCAAGCATTACTTACTCCTCTTCGGGCATTTTCTCGTTGATTTCAACATTGCTGACTGCTCCTTAAAATCATTATCGGGTCGATCTAATCAGCAAATTGAAAACACAGTTGGGGTCATCGCGTTTTTCTGAATTCCCTCAGATCGTTGCCTTCTGAGCGAATTCAGTGTGTTTTTTCAAGGGTGATGTTGTCATTTTTTCGATCAACCACAACCACGCAACAGAAACAATAATCATAATCGGTAATTCTGCCAAGAGGAGTATATAATTGTTTGAAATCTATTTGCCATGATCTTCCTCACTTCTGCATTGGGTTGCTGAACTATTGAGAATCCGTTTGTAAAGGCCGTAGCCGATCAACGCTCCTAGAGTGTTATTTAGTATATCAGATAAATCCATCATACCTAATTTGCTGATTTGTTGAACAACTTCAATCAGTACAGAGCAACACGAGGCTATAAGAACAACTTTTTTCCTGGTATTAATCTTATCTGTAATACTAGGGAGCAAATAACCAAAAGGAATAAATATCGATATATTAATTAATATTTCTCTCAAAACATCGAGTATCTCACCATTAAATCTCGTACCTGAGGTTAAATGTTGAATCAGGTTTTCTGCTCCTCTAGCCATTTTTATGACTGTCAGGAATGGCTCGAATAATCCTTCCTTCTGAGACATGTGAAGTCTCATCAGGAAAGTCACATAAATAAGTGCCGCCAAGTAAGCAATCGTGATTAAACCTGTTAATCTCGGTTTTTCTTTTATTATCAACAATCCAGCGGCTACAGCAGACAGAACCGCCACGATTTCCACAAATATTTCACCCTTTGTTTAATTATGCTTTTACATATCAAAATTAGTGATCATTTTAGCCGTACAATACATACATTTAATCGCCACTGATCACTTCACAACTGCATAACTATTGTCCGTATTTCTTATCATTTCCAAGCATGGGCAGTCTTCTTCATTACAGTCTTCGGCACATCTTCCGTTTTCATACATAACCGTCCTCATCAGTACCGGGCATATGTGAACCTCTTTCATCGACAGCTTTCCTGATCAATTATCATGTCGTGAATTGTTTCTCTAAATTTACGTGTCCTTCTCCAACCGAGCTCTGTTTCGATCTTATACGGAGATCCGACAATTTCTTTGTTGTCATTTGGGCGTATGTATTCTGGGTTTGTCCTAGTAGTAACCGAGACGCCGACTTCTTCCGCAATAGTCTTGACGACTTCATCTAATCGAATTCCACGTCCAGAGCAAATATTATAGATTTCCCCTGGGGTTCCTTTAGTTAACAGTAGATAATACGCTGTGACAACATCTCGAACATCTACGAAGTCACGGATGATTGAAAGATCTCCTGTTTCAATTTCACCAGAAGTTTGCCCAGAATATTTTATATCCAGTATTCTCTTAACAAAACTTGGAATTACAAATCGTTCGTCTTGGCGAGGGCCGATGTGATTAAAAGATCTTGTCATGATTATCTGCATACCAAAAGCATCAACAAAAACTTGCGACATCAGTTCCTGTGATACTCTTGCTACCGCATACGGACTAAGCGGCTTTATCTCCTGATTCTCTCTGATGGGTAAGTCAGCATGATTTACATTTCCATACTCTTCAGAGGACCCCACCGATAGAATTCTGCATTTTGTATCCGTCTCACGAATCGCGTTAATAAGGTTAAGAAATATATTACTGTTGTTAGTAAAGCTCTCTGACGGGTGTTTCCAGCTATACGCTACACTGCTAAAAGCAGCCAGATGAAGTACATAATCTGGTTTGATCTCTGAAAAGATTGTTTTGAGCTTATCGTATTCCATCAGGTCAATCTGAAAGAACATTATTTTAAGTTTGTCCTCAAATTTGCTATAATTGAAAACCGGTGTACTTCTACTTAGCCCATACACTTCAACGTCCTCTTCTAATCCATACAGAAACTCTACAAAATGAGACGCAACAAACCCAGAAAAACCCGTAATCAATATCTTCATCATTCTCAATCTCCGTTTAATCTATACGGCTTGTCAAGTATTTGATCAGCTTCTGCTCCACACATTCAGCGTCGTTCCTGTCTACAGCCATCACACTGATATACGCCTTCAGTTTAGGTTCCGTTCCAGACGGTCTAATAACTACAGAGCCACAGTCTATAAAGAACTTTAGAACATCTGACTTTGGAAGACCATTTAGCCCAACGCTGTAATCCTCGATACGTATTACTTTATGCCCTGCAACCTCACTCAATCCTCTGTGGAAATCCGCCATGATAGAATTCATTTTCTCCATGCCAGCGCTACCGGGGAACTCATAGGAATGTAGCGTGTTCAGGCAATACCCGTAGGTGGAATATATCCCCTCCAGCTTCTGCATTAAGCTGATTCCCCTTGTCTTATAGAACGCGAACATCTCGCAGATCATAAAGGCAGCGTTCACTGCATCTTTATCTCGCACGTAGGAGCCCGTCAGATAACCATAGGACTCCTCAAAACCGCAGATATAGTTACTCTTATCTTCCAGCCGTCCAATGACCTCTCCGATGAATTTGAATCCGGTCAGGACATTTACCGTTTTCACTCCATAATGTTCGGCGATCTTCTCCGCTAGATCCATCGTAACGATGGTTTTGACAAAGAGCGGATCAGCAGGCATTTTGTTATGCTTCTTCCTCTGGCTGCAGATAAAATCCAGGAGGAGCAATCCGACTTCATTTCCGGTCAGAAGCTTATACTCCTTTCCATCTCTCACCGCGATTCCGCAGCGGTCACAGTCCGGGTCGGTCGCCAGGAGCAAGTCTGCACCAGTACGCTCACAATACTGCAGGCCAAGCTCCATGGCCTCCCGGATCTCCGGGTTCGGGTATGGGCAGGTCGGGAAGTTGCCATCTGGTAGCCTCTGCTCTTTGACCACAGTGATGTTTGTGAAGCCAGTTTCCTTCAACACCCGCGTAACCGGTTCTAAACCAGTTCCGTTAAGGGGAGAATATACGATGGCAACGTTCCTATCTATCGCATCCCCGTACAATACGCTCTGCCCTTTCACCTCTTCGATAAAGGCATCCAGCACCGTCTCTGGAATATCCTCAATCTTTCCGGCAATCTTGGCGCTCGCCCATGGCATACGCTTTACATCAGTGAAGATGTCAATTTTCTCAATCTCGGCCAGGATCTCCGCTGCAGCCTCTGTGGTGATCTGGCAGCCGTCAGAGCCGTAAATCTTATAGCCGTTATACTTGCTCGGATTGTGGCTGGCTGTAATCATCACGCCTGCAGAAGCGCCAATATATCTTGTTGCGTAGGAAACAGTCGGTACCGGAAGAAGCCGGTTCCATGCCCATACATTTATTCCGTTAGCGGCAAAAACCGCTGCCGCCTCCTGTGCAAATATATCGCTCTTTAACCTGCTGTCAAAGCCGATCACAACCGACGGCTGCTCATAGTGTTTCATTAGATAATTAGCAAGCCCCTGCGATGCTTTGGCAACAATAAGCACATTCATGCGGTTCGTACCCGCGCCGATTGTTCCGCGTAGGCCGCCGGTTCCGAATGCAAGATCACGATAAAAGGCGTCTTCAACAGCCTCCTCATTCATGGAACGGAGTTCGTCCAGCAGTTCATCTTTCCCAACAATATCACCCTTGGCCTCGATCATGGCCAACCATCTTTCGTACACTGCTTTGTAGTCCATTACATCCCCCAGTCTTTATTTCCCCAGCATCCGGGCAACCTTCAAAATCAAATGTGCTGTACTGTTTGCGTTGATCGTTCCGTTCATGACCATACCAACGGCGGTATCAAGGTAGACCTCTGTAACGGTCAAATGCTCGTTGGCGTCAAGGTGCTGCCTGCTTGTTTGCACACAATCCTTCGCCAGGAACAGATGCATCCGATTTGTGAGTTTCGATGTGGATTCCAGCGTTGATCCCAGATATGTCCAGTCGGAAGATTCATACCCGGTTTCTTCCAACAGTTCCCTCTTCGCCACAGTCAGCGGATCAGTCTCGTTCTTCTCAAACATCCCAGCAGGGCACTCGATCACTTCTTCTCCAATCGCATACCGGAACTCTGTCTTCAGCAGGATCTTACCTTCTGGGGTAATCGCAGCTACCATCGCCGCATCTGGGATCGTCACAGTATAGAAATCATCGATGACTGCACCGTCAGGTAGCTGAACCATATTTTTCTTTACCGTAACATGATAGTCTTCTATCACCGTTTCCGACTTTATTGTTTCCCACATATGCCCTCCGGCATCAGCAACTCACATCCAAGATCTGTGCTTTCCCATGCAACTTAAGTGGGACGCTTTCCGCCGGGACGAAAACACAGTCGCCTTTAAAGAACGTCAGCATTACGTCATCCCCATAAAGCACACCACAGCCATCCACACAAAGAAGCGCATGGAAGCTGTTCTTTCCAGTCTGGAAAGATGCAAGCTTCCGGCTTTCTGTGTTTAAAAGGAACCGCTCAACCTGGAAGTACTTACATCTTGTAAGCAGTTCAGATGCTGACCCGTTTTGATATCTTAACACACGCATCGGCTGCCGTGGAACAGCAGAAGAATGAAGGTTCGCAACCTGAAGCGCTTTATCCATATGTAGCTCACGTTTCTTGCCAGATCTGTCGGTACGATTATAATCGTAAAGTCGATAGGTGATGTTGCTACTCTCCTGGATTTCCGCGACAAGGCATCCTGCTCCAATCGCATGAACTGTACCAGACTCGATGAAGAAAACATCATCTTTATGCACTGGTACATGATTAAGATAATTCCCTATACTGCCATCTGTTATGGCAGATCTCAAACTATCAGACTCCATATCCTGATTGAGCCCATAAATAAGCTCAGAATCTTTTCGAGCGGCCAAGACATACCACATTTCAGTCTTTCCCCATTGGCCTTCATATCTTCTTGCATATTCATCATCCGGATGTACTTGTACGCTAAGATCCTGTTTCGCATCGATCAGTTTGATCAAAATTGGAAGCTCTGGTTTACCGCCCATCGTCTGCAGTGGGTGCGTACCGAGATACTCAGAGTGCAAAGATAATAACTCAGACAGAGTGCAGGAGAGAGCAGGAACGGTGGCGGGGCCATCCGGGTGAGTGGAACAAACCCATGCTTCCGCAAGGGGTGAGCATGGCAGGTTCAGATTAAAATCATCATTTAGTCGACTCCCGCCCCAGAGATAGTCTTTGGCAGTAGCAGCTAAGAGAAATGGACGGTTCATAACGGCCACTCATATTTCTTTTTGTCGGTTACAGTGATAGCTTCTCCGAGCTGCACTTCCATCAGCTGAAGGCCCGCGTCACCCGCAATAACAGTGTGTTTGCACCCGGCTGCCATGGTAACTACATCTCCGGCTTTCACAGGCTGCTCCATGCCGTCAACAATGGTTTTTCCGGTGCCGCTGATGACGGTCCAGACTTCATCCCGCTTGTCATGAGAATGATAGTTCATATGATGACCGGGATTCAAAGTGACCTTCACGGTCATACTGTCCTCTTCAACATCCAAAACGCGGTAAGAACCCCAGGACTTTTCGGCGAACATGACCTGTTGATCAATGGCGTCCACAAAAGGTTTAATATAGGAACTCTGTTCCTTGTCAGATACAAGGATGCCTTCAGGAGAAGCTGCTACGACCATATCTTTGGTTCCCATCGCCAGAATCGGGATGCCGAGTTCATTGATGATATGGGTATTGCTGCAGGTTTCATTCATCCTGCCGTCACCAACGGTGGGTTCTTCCATTGCCTCGGTCAGTGTGTTCCAAGTGCCCAGATCCTTCCAGGTGCCGCTGTAGCGGAGGACTTCCAGAGAGGTTTCCTGCTCGACAACAGCGTAGTCGAAGGAGATCTTTTTTAAACCACTATAGCCGTTGAACAGTTCATCATAAGAACTTGTACCGAGCAACTGGGAGGATTTTTCAAGAACATAAGAAAGTTTATACGCAAACACACCGCCGTTCCACAAAGCGCCAGCGACGATATATTCTGCAGCTTTCTTTTGATCGGGTTTCTCTGTGAACCCCCAGCTCCATTTGCCGTCTCTTTCCATCGGTTTAATGTAGCCATACTTCTCGCTAGGATACGTCGGCTCAATGCCCATGAGGACGAGGTTTTCCTGCCCCCTTTGTGCCGCATCACACATGGCTTGGAGAGTGCGGAAGTAGTCCTCTTCCACGTAGGGGTCGACCGGGCAGACGACGACAGCTTCGTTCTTATCTACACCCTGTACATCATGCAGATATGCGGTCGCAAGGGCGATGGCAGCGAAGGTGTCGCGTCGGCAGGGCTCGACTGAAATACCCACATCAACGCCAAGCTGGTTGTGGATAGCCGATACCTGAGACTTTGATGTAGCGATCGTCACAGTAGCATCGGGATCGACAGTCTTGATCTGCCGATAGATTCTCTGCACCATTGACTCATAACCGTTGCCATCCTCAGTTCCCATCTGAACTGTGTGCTCCGGTCTCTTAAATATCTTTATAAACTGTTTGGAGCGGATGTCGTTGGACAGCGGCCACAGGCGCTTTCCTGACCCGCCGGATAATAAGATGATGTTCATGTGTTGTCCCTTCTCTCTCCAACATCGTGATAGCCACATGGGTAATCCGATAGCAAAGTAGGGAAAGTTGAAAACCTATTTTTCTTATATATATTGTTTTTACTATATAGAACTTTCACAACTTTCCCATAATAAGAATCTTATCGCTCCGCCCTTATGGGATTTGTGAGGAAGTCCTGATAAGACAGGCGGATGCCGTCTTCCAGCTCCGTCTTATAGGTCCAGCCGAGAGCTGTTGCCTTACTCACATCCAACAGCTTCCTTGGAGTTCCATTGGGCTTTGTCGTATCCCATTCAATCTTGCCGGTATATCCAACGACCTTCGCTACCAGTTCTGTGAGTTCTTTGATCGTCAGCTCTTTACCGGTTCCCGCGTTCACGGTCTCGTTCCCGCTGTAGTTGTTCATCAGGAACACGCACAGATTCGCCAGGTCCTCCACATACAGGAACTCACGCAGCGGGCTCCCATCTCCCCAGCAGGTAACAGACTCAGCTCCAGACTCCTTCGCCTCATGGAAGCGGCGGATCAGGGCAGGGAGAACATGGCTATGGGTCGGATGATAGTTGTCATTAGGACCGTAAAGGTTTGTAGGCATAACAGAGATGAAGTCTGTACCGTACTGCCGGTTCAGGAATTCGCAGTATTTAAGGCCGCTGATCTTCGCCAGCGCATAGGCCTCATTGGTCTTCTCCAGCTCGCCGGTAAGCAGGCAGGATTCGGTCATCGGCTGCGGCGCCATGCGGGGATAGATGCAGGAGGAGCCCAGAAACTCCAACTTCTTGCAGCCGTTCTTCCAAGCGCTGTGGATGACATTCATCTCCAGCATCATGTTGTCATACATGAAGTCGGCAAGGGCGGACTCGTTGGCTACGATGCCGCCGACCTTGGCCGCCGCGAGGAATACGTATTCTGGCTTTTCAGCTTCGAAGAACGCCTCTACGGCATCCTGCCTCATCAGGTCCAGCTCTTTATGCGTCCTGATGATGATGTTGGTATAGCCCTGGCGCTCCAGTTCACGTTTAATGGCGGAGCCAACCATGCCTCTGTGGCCTGCTACATATATTTTTGCGTTCTTTTCCATCTTGATGTTTCTCTTCTTTCTGGCCGATCTTCGGCCCGTCTTTTATCGTCTGCATTCCTTTTTTCTGTGGAACTGTCAGACGGCTTGAACCCGGATAAACCGGTTTTATTTCACAACGCCTTTTTCCAGATATTCGGCCAGGTTTGTCTTGATATGTTCCTCCGCCCGCTCTACAGCGACCTTCTCCATATCGTGCTCGACCATCAGCCGAACAAGCTCCTCAAAACTGGTCTTTGTCGGATTCCATCCAAGCTCTTTCTTAGCCTTGCTCGGATCGCCCCAAAGGTTGACAACATCAGTCGGGCGATAGAAGTCCGGGCTGACCTCAACCAGAACACGTCCCGTCCCCTTCTCAACGCCCTTCTCATCCATTCCTTCACCGACCCATTCCAGTTCAATGCCAGCATGATGGAAAGCAAGGGTTGCAAATTCACGGACAGAGTGCTGAACACCTGTTGCGATCACAAAGTCTTCCGGCTTATTGTTCTGAAGAATCAGCCACATGCATTCCACATAATCCTTCGCATAACCCCAGTCACGCAGCGAAGACAGATTTCCCAAATACAGCTTGTCCTGCTTGCCCTGGGCGATACGAGCTGCAGCCAGGGTGATCTTTCTGGTAACGAAGGTCTCTCCCCGACGCTCTGATTCATGATTGAACAGAATGCCAGAGCAGCAGAACATATTGTAGGCTTCCCGATATTCCTTTGTGATCCAGAAGCCATACTGCTTGGCAACGGCATACGGGCTGTAAGGATGGAACGGCGTGTTCTCGTTCTGAGGCACTTCCTCAACCTTGCCGTATAGTTCGCTTGTGCTCGCCTGATAAATCCGGCAGGTATCTGCCAGGCCGCACACGCGTACCGCCTCCAGCACTCTCAGCACACCAGTAGCATCGACATCGGCTGTGAACTCAGGAACGTCAAAACTCACCTGGACATGACTCTGTGCTGCTAGGTTATAAATTTCATCCGGTTGCACCAGACCAATTACTTTCACGAGACTCATGGAATCGGCGAGATCTCCATAATGCAGATGGAAATTTGAATTACATTCAAGATGGGAAATCCTTTCTCGAAAGTCTACTGAACTTCTCCTGATAACCCCGTGTACGTCATAGCCCTTCTCTAACAAAAACTCGGACAAATAGCTACCATCCTGCCCTGTTACGCCAGTGATCAATGCTTTCTTCATGCTTTACCTCCATTAATTTCTGTGTTCCGTACTTCGAATTCAATTCTATTTGAGCCCCTTCTTTGCTAAAATAAAATCATAGAATTCGTAAACTTCACATTTACATTTCTCCCATGAGAAGCGTTTGACATTGTTCAGTCCTTTTTCTACGAGGCTCTTGTAGAAGTCCTCGTTGTAGAGCTTCATAATATCATCAATAGATTTGTCCATGTGAGCAGGGTCAAAGAAAATCGCAGTATCTTCCACGACCTCAGGCAGAGACGACTTTGCCTGACAGACTACCGGGCATCCACATGCCTGCGCTTCAAGAGGCGGAATTCCAAAACCTTCATAGTCGCTGCAATAAAGCAAGCAGAATGCCTTATTATACAGATATCTCAACTCATCATTACTCAGGTATCCAGCTTTCTCGTACCGCCCCGGAATTCTTGATTCAAGAAGAGACTTTTCCTCTTCCGTGATCGCGCCTCCTCCTACAATAACCATTTTACAATCTTCAAGACGTTTCACAATGTCTACCGCATATCCGAAACCTTTATATTCTTTGCGGCTTCCAACGAAAAGAATTACATTCTCCTTTGGCTGCTCCTCGTAGAAATAAGTGCTGGTATCATATCCACAATGAATGACTCTGATCTCTCCTTTGTACTGAGGGTAAAACTTCAGAAGATCGCGTTTTGTACTCTCCGAAATGCAGATTACTCCATCGCTATGCATAACCGCACGTTTCTTCTGTATTTTATGAAGCATGTCCTTAGGTTGGTTGTAGTAATACTCATAAACAAAATCGTACACATTTGTGATATTAATCGCATTTTCATTTGTGCAGTATCTGAAATAGCTGGAATGAAACAGAAATGGATGATCTTCCTTCCGCTTAACATTCATGTATCGCTTTAGAATCATTGCGTTTGAACTCTGATCTTCGTATTTGTGGCCTAGAATCTTTTTTCCAAACACGTTTTCATCTGCAGAAGAATAACGAATATGCGTAGCTGGATAGGGTGATGAATCTGTAATCTGAGACCACATCACAGAAACACCTCCTGCTTTTTGAAGAGAATATACTACGTCATCATAAATAATCTTCATATAATCAAACCCTATATCAATAATATTCACAATGTCTTCAAATACTCCATGAAATTATGTTTGTTCTCAAGTGCTGTTGTTGTCGGTCTTCCCAGGTCTTCTCTCGCACCGATAGAGCACTTTGTCTCGATCATACTCAGTTCTCCGCGCACTTTTGCTGCTTCGAGTTCTCGATCCAGATCTTCAAAGTTGTCAACGCAAACCGCATAAGGATAGCCACATGCCTTGGCGACACCGACAAGGTCAATGCTTCCAGCAACTGTGGGCATTCCGCCAACTGTTTCATGCGCTCCGTTGTTGATTACGACATGAATAAGATTTTTCGGTTTATTGCTTCCTAAAACAGCCATAGAGCCCATGTGCATGAGTACCGCTCCATCTCCATCCACACACCAGATTCGCTGTTCGGGCTTATTTATCGCAATACCGAGCGCGATGGATGAACTATGGCCCATAGAGCCAACAGTCAGGAAGTCGTACTTATGGCTCTGACCATTTGCTACACGGGTCTCGAACAGCTCACGGCTTGCCTTACCGGTTGTGCTGATAATCGGATCTTCGCCGCTAGCTTTGACAATATGCTGTATGATCTCTTCGCGGATCATATGATTATCATTTTTGTATTCCACTTTTGGAGGATCTGTAAGAGCACCTTTGCGGATTACAAATGCGACATCCTTGCCAGTTGCCAGCACTTCTCTGAAACCCTTCATGACATCTTCGACTTCTTCATCAGAAGTGTCCTTACTAATAGCAAAGTTAGCAATGTCCATATCATCAAGGAGACGCGTAGTCACTTCGCCCTGATAGATATGCTGTGGCTCATCATGAATACCCGGCTCGCCACGCCACCCTATAATGAACACGACCGGTATCGCATAAACCTTATCATTCAGAAGACTTGCTACCGGGTTAATGATGTTGCCTTCTCCGCTATTCTGCATATAGACGACAGGCACTTTACCTGTAGCAAGATGATATCCAGCAGCAAGAGCAGTGCAGTTGCCTTCGTTTGCAGCAATCACATGATGATGAGGATCAATACCGTAAGTAGCCATAAGGTAATTGCATAAAGCCTTTAGCTGGCTATCGGGAACTCCCGTATAAAAATCAGATCCAATAATCTCTACTAACTTTTCAACCTTCATTGTGTTTCTCCAATCAGGATGTCATGATAAAGTGTATCAATCGTATCAACTTCCAACGCAATCGGATGATTCTTCAGTCGGACAGGATTGACAGAATTCTTGAGAACATCAAACTGCTCTACTGTTGCCGTCGGCACTTCGAGTCCAAGGCTGTCAAAGATATCTTCCAACTTCTTGGAACCGTCTTTTGCATTCTCACAACCCATTGCATGCCCAATCTCGCCCAGAGTTTTTTTCAGATACTCTTCGCCCCTTGGATCAATGCACTTATCGGTATTCTCCAACATCCACGGATACAGGACTCGATCACATAGAGCCGCTGCATGTCCATGCGCGCATCCAAACAGGCTGGTAATCTTATAGCACATGGCATGACCTGCTGTTGTCTGCGTGATGTTGATGGCCTTTCCTGCTGTATTTGCAGCAAGCAGCATTCCTGCATTACCTTCATCAGTGTTTAAAAGGTAGCCATCCATGTTAGCCATAACGCCTTGAATAGCCACTCTACTATATTCTTTGCTTTCTTCAGTACTGTTCACTGACCAGAAGGACTCAATTGCATGGCAGAGCGCATCCATCATTGTTGCTTTTTTCTGGTATTGCGGTAATGTCTTTAACACACTGGCGTCCATCAGGATTGCCCCTGGAATACAACTATAATCGGAAACACTCTGCTTTGCCCCATTAAAGTAAATAACAGCAAATCGAGTAGCCTCCGACCCGGTTCCAGACGTTGTTGGCATAGCAAGAAAGGGAATATCATTCGGAATGATTGTTTCCCTCAGCCATGACCCTTCTCTACCATCTCCAGGCAGATTCGAGTATAGCCTGATGCACTTTGCTACATCCATTGCTGAACCACCGCCAACTGCAATGATCGCATCACAGGATTCAGCCCGGAAACGTTTCACGCCTTCGATCACATTCTCATACAACGGATTCGGCTGGAAATCCATGAAACGTACAATCTTTACACCCAAACGAGATGGCAACTCATCAAAATACGTATTAATCTTTTGTCTTGTAATTGACTTGCCGCAAACCAACATGGCGCACTTTATATGGTTCTCCTGGAACCAAGAATCAAGCACTTCATATTGTCCATTTGCTTCAAGAATCGTTTGATTCATCACCTAACACCTTCTGAGCTCTTAGACTTCCGCCGGGATCAACCGAATGATATCCTTAAACGGCATCAGCATCGCATCGCACTCTTCTGCCCTGTGATTCTGCAGGATTGTTTCTGCGGCTTTCTGCATGGCGGGAACTTCGGCTCTCATCAGCTGATTTGCATAAATAATGATGTTTGCTCCGCGTTCTTTCCAGTCCTCCTCTGTCACAGAGTTGAAAGACGTCGGAACGAGAACAATCGGTGTGTTTTTATCCTTTGCACGGAATTTCTCGATAAACTCCTGAATTTCAGAGGGATCCTTCTTGCGGCTGTGGATCATGATTGCATCTGCGCCAGCCTCTGCAAATGCAAAAGCACGAGTCAGTGCATCTTCCATTCCCTGCTCGAGAATTAAGCTCTCAATACGGGCACAGATCATAAACTCCTTCGTGCGCTGAGCCTTCTTACCAGCTTTGATCTTTGCACTGAAGTTTTCAATGGTGTCCTGTGTCTGCACAACTTCTGTGCCAAACAAGCTGTTCTTCTTTAGGCCAGTCTTGTCCTCAATGATCACCATGGATACACCAAGGCGTTCCAGGCTTCTCACTGTGTAAACGAAATGTTCAGTCTTTCCACCAGTGTCGCCGTCGAAGATGATAGGCTTTGTGGTAACCTCGGTAATGTCCTCTATTGTGCGGAAGCGAGATGTCATATCAACGAGTTCGATATCCGGTTTTCCTTTTGCTGTGCTATCACAGAGCGAAGAGATCCACATTGCATCGAACTGATGGGCTCCACCATCCTGATACACCTTTGTATTCTCAACGATCAACCCAGTCAGACCATCGTGAGCTTCCATTGCAGTTACTAAGCCCTTTGCATACAACATTCTCTTAAGACGGCCACGGCGGATATCGGGCATAGCGAGATCAGAACGTGTACGGGCATCAATCTCAGCGTACTTCGGATCAGCAGAATACGGATATTCAACAAGCTTACCACCGTAGGTTGCAAGGATAGAAGTAACCTCATCGCGAATCGGACGCTGGAATCCAGTCACCCAGTCATCTCCATGGACAACAATAGAAGGCTTGAATTTCTCAAGATTGTCCTTATAGCTCAGGGTTTCCTGATCAACAACTTTGTACACGCCTGCGATATTCTCAAACATCAGCTTACGCTCGGATGCTGGAACCAACGGCATACGCTTATAGGAAGCAACAGCTTCATCTGAAAGCACACCAATAATGAGACGTCCAAGTTTCTGTGCTTTTTTTATAATCGCAATGTGACCACCATGAATGATATCGGAAGCGAAGCACATATAAACTGTGCGGCTTTCGATTTCCTTAAGTTTTGTGGTTACAACAGCCAGATCTTCTGGATTGTCAATCTCTGAGCAGAGAAGATTCTCCACATCCAAAGCGTGAATGTTTGCTGCACCCTCCAGCTCATTCAGCGCATTCTCCGCGTAAACCTTCGTCTTCTCATTCTCACAGAACTCAATGATCTTCCCACGCCAAATCTGCCAATCTTCTTTGTTCAGCTTATAGAGTGCCTGCGCCTCCATTGCTTCGTTGAAGAACTCAACGCCGACCTTTACAACCATACCATCTTTTACGACAGCCTTGAAATCTTTCTCAGGAAGCGGCAGCGTCGAAGAAACAGTCATGCAAGATACAGGGGATGCAATCACACGATCAAAAACCACGTTCTCGAAAACCAAGTCGCCGTGCATGAGAATGATATCATCATCTAGATATTCCCGAGCACAGTAGATGGAGTATATGTAATTGGTCTGATCATAGATTGGATTCTTCACAAAAGTGAAATGCAGTGGAAGATTAAGGCTCTGACAGTAGTTCACCAGAACGCCATCGTAATACCCTGTAGTAATTACGACCTCCTCAATCCCGGCGTCTGCAATCTGCCTCAACTGGCGTGAAAGAATAGTGTCATGATGGTCAATTTCCGTCATGCACTTGGGATGCTCCGAGGTGAGGACTCCCATGCGGGAGCCGAGGCCAGAATTAAGAATTAGTGCTTTCATTAGATGGTTCTCCTTTGTGTTAAGTGTTTTGCAAATTCATATGCCCTTTTCGAACTGTTAGTATCTCTGTACTTAAATACTTTATTAGTTAATTCATTTCTTTCTACAGCCCATTCGTCACATCCAGATAAGAAAAGCAAAATACTATTAAACACCTCTTCCCATGAACGGCAAATTGGTCCCTTTGCAATACTGTAATAGTCAAAATACATTCCGGTATTTTTTAAGTACCAATCTAAATCATACGGGAAGAAAATCACAGGTTTATTGGTAAGCAAATAGTCAAAATACGCTCCAGAATAATCCGTAATAAGCATATCACAGTAGGGCAAATAGCTATTAATGTTATGTCGAAAGTCATACTCATCTAATATTTGAATACCTTTATATCCATTCTCATCAAGTGCTTTGCTCATATTTTTCATTTCATGAAAATGAGGTTTGTAAAGCATCAAAAGATTGTTGTTTTCACAAAATTCATTTACACTTCCTACTTCATCAAAAGGATTCTTCAATTGTTTCATTCCATAGTTTCGATGGGTAGGAAGATAAATTATAACCTTCTTCCCTTCACTATGCGCCTTTTGAAGAAATTCTGGTTCATTTCCTAGAAACATGTCATTTCTGGGATATCCATTGATAAAAATATGATCATCCGTAATCCTAAATGCTGATTTCGTGATTTCATAAAACATCTCACCAGTACAAATGACAAAGTCATTTTTTTTGATTACATTGCCATAGGGAATATACCTATAAGAGATACGCACACCAAAATCACGCGAATTGTACATATCATCTGCATCGAACAGAATTTTCTTCATAGGTATACCATGCCAACAATTGATAACAGCAGCTCCCTTACAAGCATAAAAATTAACATCCTGGTGTGTTTGTGTTATAAAAACAACAGATGCGCGTATTCCAATGAAATAGCCTCTAATAGAATAATAATAATATGCTCTTTTCCCGTCACTCAACAGTTTTTTTACTACTTCTTTGTCCTTGGAAACCCAGTATGCCTTAACACAATTGTCGTGCTTACTGACATACTCATATACATATCTCGTATTGTCAGAATAATTTTCACCTGCCCATGCGCCGAAGAGCCACAGATTCTTATCTTTTTTAATCAGCCCAGAAAGCAAATACAAAGGCATCTGAACGGCATAAGCAAACATTGATTTACATCTCTTAATTAGACGATTCTTCATATATTTCACCTTTTGCTTTAATTGCGCCTATTATTCTTCTCCTATTAGTAAACAATAGTAGACATATAATAAGAGTGAGAGCGTATCTGATAAAAATACTATTATAAACAACTGTGACAACAATCATAGCGATTACTAATAGAACTGATAAAAACAATATTATTGCTGAATCAAAGACCGTTCCAGCTCCATTATTTTGGCGTATATGATTGTAAAACAACCAATGCATAAAGGCATAAATGACATAGCAAACAAGAGTTGTATAGCCCGCTGCAAAATATCCATACTTCTGTATGAAGAAATAGTTTAGTGCTACATTTAGAACCGCGGCACCTGAGGATGCAATCATTACAAATTTAGTTTTTTCAAAATAAAACTCAACCGCTCCAAACATAGAATACAAAAAGACGAAGAACACAGAGGCGGCAACAGGTGGAATTACCCAGATAGCATCATGATATTCTTCAGAAGCGAAGATTTTAACAATTTCTGGCCCGAATAGCATTGCAAGTAAACATGAAAAAAACACAAATACTACTAATGAATTGGAATTCTTTCTAATATTCTGAATTTTCCCTTCTTTCAACTCCTTGTATATGTAAGGAGTAAATGTATTACTAATTGCCTGAGTAACTATGTTCATCATTGTTGCAATAGTGTAGGCAATACTATAAATTGCAGCCTCACCAATTCCAACCATGTTACCGATCATAATTCTATCGACCTGGTTTAATAGTGTCGTCGAAAGATAATGCGGAATCAAGGGAATGTTAAACCGCAGCGCAAAGCTCCAATATCCTCGATTATAAAAGTGTGAAGACTTTCTAAAATTATAAATATAGAAGTAGATTCCAACGACAGCCTGTACGAATATATAGGATATAACCCTTGCTTCAGCCTTGTGATAAGTACTTAATGAAACAGAAATGACACCAATGCATGGAGATATAAACGCCATTGCTATCGTTATAATCGCCATAGTACGATATTTATAATCATATCGCTGTTCAGCCATCCAAAAGTTATATGCAGGAACAAATAAGAGTTCAACAAACATGGCATATAAATATATGCTTTCCAACCCGATAAGACTATTTACCCATTTCCTACAGCATATATACAAAACAAACAATAGAATCGTAATTGTGGTAGATAGTCCTTGCATGGCTGATGTGAAGTTATTTCTATCATCAGCATACTTCGTCATTCCATTATTAAATACACCATAAAACAGATTTAAAGTGGCAAAAATCTGAATAATGGAAAACCATGCTTGGTATACTGAGTATACTCCATACTGATCAGGGGAAAGTAGCCGTGTAAATATAGGCGTTGTTAGAAGTGCTATAGCTCTCTGAATAACTGTACATATTGTAAACCACAAACCAGCTTTCAAAGGATCTGAAAGTTGTTTATACTTTCTGATCAGCGTTTTTATCATGACTACACCACTCTGAATATAAACTTATTGTTGAGCGCTCTTATTGCGAATTAATAATTGAACAATTACTGGAATAGCGATTACTAACCATATAATGGGGTAATACCAACTAACCTCTGCAAACGGACTAAATTGTATACAAAAGAAAGAACCTGCATTAATCAATGCTAACAGAACAACATCCATAGAACTTTTATTCTGCAAGGCATGAGAATGAATTCTAGATGCAATGTATCCACACAACCACATATAAAGAATACCGCCAACTATTCCGAAATCTATTAGACAACTCCCCGATATTGTTCTCCATGTATGGCTATATATTCCAGCGTTACTGCTTATACTTTCAATACTAGACCACACTGTTGCATAGCTAAAATGTGAGCTCTGCGGAAGGTTTTGACTTATCAATTGAAATTGGCTAGCCCCCAAGAATACTCCTGAATCCCAATTATCAAAAAGAACTTGAAAGTTTGGTAATTCGTGTGAATAGTAGCTCAATATTTCCAAAAAAAATGTTTTCAATGGCCCAGTATTATCAAGCTGTTCAAGAGTAGTTGCAGGAATTCTACAATTAAAAATGTATTCGAATAATGCAACCTTGCTTGCCACAATTGTTCGGGAAGATGCCACAATTGTTGAATAAATCAGGAGAACGGCTGCTCCTGCTCCTCCAACAAAAATCAGTGCATGAATGTATCTATAATGCCTGTTATTGCGTATACTGAATACGAACACGACTATTGTAGAAACCAAAAAGATCAGTACACTCTGTCTTCCAGCAGTGACAAGACCTGGTATAAGATACATGAATCCACAAAGAAAGGCGTACAGTTTAACTCTTGTGTCATTGTTTATTGAATAGTTAATATCATACAACCATACTATTATTCCCAAATATGATGCAATTTTGCCTAATACTCCAATTAGTGTTATAGTTGAATATGTATGCAAATCATTCGATATAGTTAATGAATTGTGTCTCAAAAAATCATACAAAAACAGCAACGCTCCAACAAATGCTATCCAAAAGAAGATCTTATAATTAAACTCATTTAACTCTGTGTTCGTTAATGACGGCATTAAACGCCGTCTTTTTGAATTATTATTTCCAAATACGAAGATATGTCTTTTGCCAAATGAAAAACCAAATGCGAATCCAAGATACACAAATACAAAGTATACAAATCCGTTAAGCTTCGGTGGGTATCTATAGATATAGCCGCTGGTAAAATACAAGCCCGCAACTAGCAACCAGCCTATTCCCATCCAAAACACTGGATTGACTATAGCTAATGGTTTTTTTACAACATATATTGTCGCGAATGCAATCCATATTAGCAAAAAAAACAACCACATATCCTCACCTGAAATATTTACTTTCTTAATATTTCCATTGGAACTACTGTCTTTACCAGTCGTCCCATATACATTCTACAAACAGATGCAATATATCTAAGTGATTTGAATCGAAGTCCCCAATATATTTCTCGTATTTTTAGCAACTCTTTGATCATCAATTTTTGACGAATTTGTGAAAGGCCGCCAATTGTATAGTTACAAATGATAGAATCACAATATTCAAATTGCACCCCTGCTCTATAAAGGCGATTATACATATCGTAGTCAGCACATATTTTGAAATCAGTATTATAATTGAAATCCTTTATGACTTTTCTCCTGTTAAATACACTTTGATGACAGAAAGGCATCCCACTTGCAATAGATTCTATTTTCTTTGCTCGAACAACATACTCTACTCCGTTTTCTACATAATTGGCATCTCCGTAGACAATATCTGCTGGTGTCGAATCTAAATACCCCGATACTTTCTGAAGTACCGTCTCGTTATAGAAACTATCTCCAGCATTAAGAAAGATTAGCCATTTTCCATTTGCTAGGACTATCCCCTTATTCATTGCATCGTAAATGCCATTATCTCTCTCAGAAATAATGATCGGCATAGTTCTTTTTATGTTTTTAATTGTGTCCGCTATAACACTCAAAGTATTATCTGTAGATTCCCCATCAACTATAATATATTCATAGTCTTCATAAGTCTGTTCTAATACAGAACAGATTGTATTGCTAATTTCTTTTTCGGCATTCCGACAAACAGTAATAACGGAGATATAGGCCATTGTCTTCTCCTTTTCTCATTTAACTAACCAGCAGCTTAAATCCCTCTACCAGCCACCTGTGCAGCCAGTACAGCTTACTCATACCATGTTTCCGGTAGATTCCGTATGTGATGTCCACACGCTTCCTTGCTTCCGCAAAACTCCTTTTAGTGCTCTGTCCACCCTCGCCAAATGTGAAATTGCTTATTACGTGATCCGTAGTCACAATCTTCTTACCAGCTCGATAAACTGCAGTGATATAATCAAAGTCGTCGTACATTGTCTCAAGAGCATACGGAAACTCCAAAAGTGTTTCTCTTCTACTAAACATCCCCGGATGGCACCAGTGTGTCGTTGTCCACAACTTTCCGACTTTGGCATGTTTGATCATGTCTCCAGATTTCTTCTTAATTCGAATGCTTCCCCATGCTGCGTCATAATGCTCTGCCTCATATAACTTAACCATGGTCTCAACAGCGTCCGGCTCATACCAGTCATCGGTGTTTATCTGTCCAACAAGTTCTCCTTTAGAAATTCGAGCTCCTTTATTCAGGGCATCGTACATACCTCTATCTGGCTCGGAAATGATCGTATAAGGAATGCCTTTCTTTTCAAACTTTGGACAATATGACTCTGCCACAGCCACCGTTCCATCCATAGAATTCCCATCAATGATGATGTACTCAATGTTCTGATAAGTCTGGGCTAGGACGGATTCGATTGTTCTTGCGATTGTCGCCTCGCTGTTGTAGGCAACGCTCAAAATAGACACCAACATTTCTATATCAGTTTCTCCTCGTTCATTCTGTTCCCACTGAAATTCCCCTCAAACAACACGAAATGCTCTGGAGGACAAAACAGCCTCCGGAGCGATATCGTCCTATCTATCGTCAGTCTGCCCACTGGCGCTTTACTTCTTCCGCGCTTTCCGCTCTCAGGGTTTCATCGTCATAGTCCACGACTTCCGCCTGTTGGATATCTGTGGTTCCGTCTGCGGCGGTTACCTGCCCGGATTCAATTCCCTCGGTGCTCTCCTTGGAAAAGAGGATGCCGAAGGTGGCAAACATCAGCTGGAGATCCGTGATGACGGACATGTTGTTGATGTACATCAGGTCGAATTCCAGCTTTTCATAGGGATCCGTGTTGTACTTGCCGTAGACCTGGGCATAACCGGTGAGGCCGGCTTTGACCTGGAGACGGAGCTGAAAGTCCGGAAGGAACTCATAGTACTGCTTCGCGATCTCCGGCCGTTCCGGTCTGGGTCCCACCACGCTCATGTCGCCCTTCAGGATGTTCCAGAGCTGGGGCAGTTCGTCCAGGCGACACTTGCGTACGAAGCGGCCGATCGGCGTGATGCGGTCGTCCTTGTCCCCGGTGGAGAGGCGGGCCACGCCGTCTTTCTCGGCATCCGTGCGCATGCTGCGGAACTTATAGATGGTGAACTCTCTCCCGTTCTGGGTGAGGCGCACCTGCTTATAGATGGCGGGGCCGCCGTCATAGAAGTGGATCGCCGCTGCCGTGATCAGAAGGACCGGACTCAGAAGGATCAGTGCCGCGCCGGACGAGACAATGTCGAAGGCCCGCTTGATGATGGCATATTCCGGTTTCAGCTCCGATCTGGAGACAAAAAGAACCGGTGCGTCGAAGGATTTGATATGGATGGCTTCCTGCATGATGACGTCGCCGATGTGCGGCAGGAAGAAGCCGATGATGCCTTCTTCCTTGCAGTATTTGGCGATGCCGTTGCGGCAGCGGCTGTGCACTCCCGCGACGAAGACGGCGTCATAGCCCTCCAGCTTATGCCGGATGCTCTTGAAGCTATAGCCGTCGTAACGGAACTCTTCATCGATGCGGTAGAGGCGTTCGCTCGGCTTTCCGCGGAGGGTGCCGAAGCGCTTTTTGTCCAGCTCGTTCCGATAGATCAGGATCGTCCGCTTCACCGGATAGAGGCGGAAGTAGAGCCCGTTGGCAAAATAGGACCAGACCGTATCAAAGACAAGCTGAATCGCGAGCATTCCGAGGAAGATCCACGGCGCGTCCCAGTGCTTCCATGCAAGGCTGACGATGAACCACATGATCGCCGTGCTGAAGAACTGGGAAAGGCCCTGGGCGAATATGAGGGCGCGGATCCGCGTATAGCCGAGGAGATATCCGTTATAGGTACGCAGGAAAAAGAACAGAAAAACGCCGTATCCGAGTCCCACATAATAGTTATAGCGGAAGCCGTAGTGCGGCAGGTCGGTGAGCCGGCCGAAGCGGTACAGCAGCCAGAAAACATAAAAAAGCAGAACGCTGATCCCGAGGTGCGCAAGCTTCATGCACATCAGGTCAAAGCGCTTTCTGCTTTCATTTCTTGTTTCCATACTTACGATCTCCCTGCTTTTGTTTCATTCATGCCTGTGCGGCGGTTCCGGTGCTTGGATAGATTCTTCTGCGCCTGACATCTTTCGCCGGCGGGTCCCAGATCATTCCGAGGGAATCCAGGCGCTTTTTGCGCTCCGGCTTCATCTTCCCGGCGCGGTATTTTTCTCTCTGATCCGCGATCCAGCCGCCGAGCTTATAGCCGTCTTCGGCCGTATAGGACGGAGAGGCCGGGAGTCTTCCGTGCTTCTCCCAGTACTGTTTTGCGCTGGCGAAGCCCTTCTCCCAGAGAAGGTCGTTCCGGTTGCCCCAGATCATGCCGAGGGCGTCGAGTCTTCGGATCTGCTCTTCGGTGAGCCGGCCGCGCTGGCTCTTCCCTGCCCGGATGCGGCAGAGCCGTCTCAGCCAGGCGCCGAGCTTCACCCCGTTCGGGTCGACATAGGCGGCCGGCACGTCCAGGTTTCCGTGGGTCCGGTGATACGCCACCGCCGCTGCGTAATTCTGCTCAAAGAGATAGTCCAGCACGTCCCAGCACATGCCGAGATCGTCGAGGGCCTTGATTCTCTCGTCCGTCAGGTATCCGTTCCGGATCCCGCTTTTCCGGTTCATGCGCAGGTTCGCGATCCAGCTTGCCAGCTGGATGCCGTCTTCCGTTACATAGCGCCAGGGCACCATCAGGTCGCCGTGTTCTTCGCTGTACTTCTTTGCGGCGGCGTAATAGCGCTCCCACTGCTGATCGGTCCTGCTCTCCCAGCGCATTCCCAGCTCATCCAGCTTCCGGATGCGCTCCGGGGTGAGCTTGCCGGCCATTTTGCCGGCGCGCACCTTCCTTTGGACCGCGAGCCAGCGGCCGAGGCCGTAGCCATCCTCCGTGACATAGCGCTGCGGCACGTCCAGGTCCCCGTATTCGTCGTGATACGCCTTCGCCACCTCGAACATGATGTCCCAGGAGGCCGTGAGCGTATCGTTCAGGCGGTCGAATAGTTCGAGACAGTCGTGCACCTCATCGACTATTGTGAAGCCTTCGGCTTCAATCTGCTCCTCCAGGCCGAGAGAACGGTAGTAGGTCGTGGCAACTTCGATTTCTTCCTGGAGGGAGGAGATCGAGTAAAGGTTTTCGATGTTCAGGACGATGTCGAAAATCACGGGAGACGGCAGGACACAGGGGACGGTCACACTGTCCTCACGGACAGATGCAACAGTCCCCGTGTCGCTGCTCCTTGCGGAGAGGGCGCGGCCGATCTGCTGTTTGTAGACGATGGGGCTGACGGTCGGGCGGAGGAGGATGACGCCGCTCACGTCGGGGACGTGGATGCCCTCGTTCAGCATGTCGATGCAGAAGAGGAGCTTCAGGTGATCCGAGCTGTCGGCCTTGAAGTCCGCGAAGGCGCGGTCGGTCTCGGGGTCTTCGGAATAGGCGGAATAGACATGGGGATGTTCGTCCACCTTATAAAACCAGTCCGGTACCCGGCTGATCATGTCGCGCATATGCTCGGCATTGGCGCAGAAGACCAGGTACTTCCCTGTCCGGTCGGCCATATGCCGGTCGAAGATGTCCTCCAGGCCTTCGGCCAGATCCAAGGCGCGACGCAGCTTCTCCAGGATCTCTTCCGCGGCGTCGCGGGTGGCCCGGTTCTTCGCATGCCGGGCGCGGAGCTCATACTTCGCGAGGTCGTCTTTATATTTGAAAATCGAGAGGACGTACTTCGGCGCAGGAAGGATTCCGCGGACGATGGCTTCGCCGAGGCTCATCTCCGAGGCGATATGGCCGTCGAAGAGTTCCTGAGCCATGTCGCGCTGACCGTCGAGATAACGCACATTTGTGGCGGTAAGACCCAGGATTGTTGCGGAAGGATATGCGGCCAGGAGCCGTTGTACGCCAAGGCCCCATTGGGCAGCGCCCGCACGGTGGAACTCATCTAAGACAATGGTAAATGGTAAATGAGAAATGTTAAATTGAGAGAACTCGGGCTCGGGCATGAGGGAGAGTTTTGCGTAGGTGAGGAATGATATGTTGGAGAGAGCGTCTCCGCCTACGGAGAGCCAGTTCTCCATCTGGGTTTTGAAGATGTATTCCGAGGGGGCGAGCCAGAGGACTTTTGTCTCCGGATGATCCGCGGCGTACTGAAAGCCGATGAAGCTCTTCCCGGTTCCGGTCGGGTGAATAACAGCGGCCTTCCCTGTTTTTTCCAGCATGGCGCAGACATTTTCATACGCCGTCCGGTTATGCGGAAACAGCGAAACAGCCACTTTTTCACCTCCCCGAATGCCAAAAAATCCCCGATGTAACAGACTAAGGAGTCTGTAACTGCCACAGTTAAAAAAATTATAGCACAAGTACTGGACTATTTACAAGTACCAAATTGACTGATAAATTGATTCTCATCATTTTCAATCGCGAATGGTCAACTGAATAGGGAACTTTCACAAATCCCCGATGTAACAGACTCCTTAATGTGTTACATTACACCCATAGCACGCAGGTTTCAGCGTGATTTTAACCAAATGTAACATGAAAAAGGAGCTGTTTTTTTATGTCTGTTGCTACCGACCCGATCCGGGATCAGAGAGAGCTGAAGGCCCTGGCCAATTATTTCCTGAAGCGCGGGGAGCTGCGGAATTACTGTCTCGTCGTGCTGGGGGCCCACACGGCCCTGCGCGTGAGCGATCTTCTGGGGCTCACCTGGGAGGATGTCTATGACTTTGCGCGCGGAAGGTTCCGGGATCACCTTGTCGTGATCGAGCGGAAAACCGGCAAGACGCGCTGCATCGCCCTGAACCGGGAGGCGCTTCACGCCCTCTCGGTCTATTATCCCCGGCATAAGGGGAAGTATATCTTCTCGAATCACCGGAAGGATGAAAAGCCGATCAGCCGGGTTCAGGCCTGGCGGATTGTTCGTGCCGCCGCGGACGAGCTCCGGCTGACCGGTCATATCGGGTGCCACAGTCTGCGCAAGACCTGGGGCTACAACGCGTGGTCCCGGGCGAAGATCCGTCCGGAAGTGATCATGATGATCTACAACCAC
>Ga0256404_1004023_pt1 | contig 28556 bp, 35 predicted proteins | sample RumenRJG_01DNA_FD_185990 | JGI IMG/M metagenome (GOLD analysis project Ga0256404, IMG submission 185990) | Bovine rumen microbial communities from Lethbridge, Alberta, Canada - RJG_01 | ecosystem: Host-associated > Mammals > Digestive system > Stomach > Rumen | place: Canada: Alberta | collected...
TGAAGTAAAGTTACATACAATGGTCTTCCATCTCTCTTCTGAAGTATGATCAACTTGTCCCCAATCATTAGGATTTGTCTTATTCCCAATTGCATAACAAGGCGTAAGCCCTTCTTTCATAGACAGTTTATTACAGTACACAACTGCCTCATACCAGCTAATACAATTTACAGGATTATTACCGACAGCATCTCCTGTAAGCTCGTTACCATCCTTATCATAAGCATCTTCGTAGCTCGGAACTTTTCCTACTAGTTTTTTATATTCCGCTCTTGTCACAGGATGATCACTCATATAAAAGGCTTTTATTTCAATTGCACGTCCACTCACAAACACCTTACTTTCTGGCTCCCAAGATTCCGTTCCATCAATTACAGCACCAGGAATTTTTTCAAATTGAAAAACTTTTGAATAGACATCAAAAGTTAAAGGTTCACTCTTATTTCCAAGCTTATCCACACTCATAATGCAATAGGTTCTATAGAAACTATTATCAAGATCCGTATCATTTTCATTTTCTGCAATAACCTTTGTCACAAGCCGTTCGGAATCGGTTTCCTCATCATTTATTGCATATGATATTTCCACATGATCAAAATCTTCATCTATTGGATTTGTCCAAGCCACATTTATCATATCTTCATCACTCTTATACTCTTTTGATACAAGTTTCACTTTATCTGGTGGCGTAAAATCAAAATTATTTATTTTTATGCATGAAGTTTCTTCTCGCCCCTCACTGTCAATAGCAGCAACCGTATATGTCCCATTATAACTTTCATCTGTAGCATTAATTTTTAAAGTCCATTTATATAAATCAGAATTATCTTTAACACCAGTTATAACATCCAAATCTGCAAGAAGACATGAAGCCATTTCTGTCCCATCTTTCTTACAAACAACTTTTATTACATCCTGTGCATCTGTAATAATATTTGCTGTTAACGTTACACTTGTATTGCTTTTTTCATCAGGAACACTGAGTTTTATTCTTAATGGTTCACTAGCAATCGGAGTTGAATTTATTACAATCCCAACACTCTTGTTTCCGCTTACATCCATTGTTTTTACAACAAATTGATATTCCATATCGTTTTCTAAAAACGGAACTTCTATACACCCCATGCCCGGTGCAACAAATAGACTTTTCTCATCCATCACAGAGACAGCGCGTGAGCCATCAGAAACTTCAGTCCAAGTCACCTCAATCCCAAAAAGGTCTTCATCTGAAGGGTCGTTCCATTCCAGTTTTACACGCTTATTAAATGGAGTTGCAGACAAATTTAACACTTCACCCGGAGCAATCTTATCTGATGTATCTGGCGGTGTTACTGGAGTTGCATTTATTGTAACTGCCTCTGATTCATTCTGGTTCTTATCAAGAGCTATAAGACTGAATGTATATTCTATTTCATTTTCTAGACCATTTATCAAGATTGAACTATTTCCTGATTTTTCACCTTTTATTACAAGTGGTTGTGTCACATCTTCCGTAGCAGGCGTAAACAAAACCCTTGTTCCATAAAAGTCTTCATCATCAGGATTTTGCCAGCTTAAAAGAACTTTACTATTTCCTGCAAACACAGAATTTTCTGTAAGAATAATTTTTCCAGGCGGAATTGTGTCCAGCTCTTTTTCAACTTCTACTGTCACAGTTTTTTCTGTCATAGAAACTGTTGCCACTGCAACCGGACTGTTTTCCATGCCAGTTTTTACAGCGACAGCCTTTACCGTAACATCTTTTGTAAAATTCACAGGTCTTGAATACAAGACGCTTTTTTCTGTAGGTTCAACTCCATCTGTTGTATAGTAAATTCTAGCACCTTTCGTTGCTGTAGACATTGCTACTTTTACACCTGCGCTGCCTACAGACTCCGATGTAAAAATAACAGCTTCTGCATACTTTTTTTCCACATATTCTGTTTCTGTTTTTGTTATATACTCTGTTTCAGTTTCTGCCTTACAGCCAAATATAGAAAAATATAGTAAAAAAAATGCTAACACTGAAATGAGTTTCAGAATTTGTTTCATACTTACCTTCTCCAAAATGAATATTTTAATTTTTCAAAAATTTCTTAAATTCCAACAAATCAACAGGTTCATTGTGCATATAATTTTCTTTCATAAATTTTATAAACTCATTTTTCTTGTCATTTTTCAAAAGATTCGATATTTGTAATTTTTCTAATACAGCACCTGCAAATTTTCCACCCAAACATGGATCCCTAGCAACAAGTTCCCAGACAGTTTTATTTTTATCAAAATTTATAGAATTCACTTTTTTAAAATCTTCGTCAGAAAGCCTTTCCTTGAACAAATAAAAACTTTCTTCAAGAATTTTCATTAAATCATCTTCCTCCATAATCAACACCCCTTACTGGAATAATTTTAACTACATAAGTATAAATTAGCCTATACAGTTTATTAAAATATATCATAGTTGCCTATACAATGCAAAATAAATTTAATTCTATAGGTAAAGCATTGTGAATTACAAAGAAATAGGACAAAGAATCAGAAAATACAGAAAACAGATGAATCTTTCTCAGGAAGAACTGGCAGAAAAGATTGGAATATCCACAACTCACATGAGCCACATAGAAACAGGAAGCACAAAATTAAGCCTGCCTGTCCTGGTAGAATTAGCAGAAAACCTAAAAGTAAAAACCGATTATCTACTTTTCAGCCAGCCCAGAACAGACAATTCTGAGACAATAAAATTACTGCAGCAGGCAATATTAAGCCTTCAATAGAAACTACTTAACTTTACACAACATCATATATTTTACTCAGACATCCTAATACCACTTCAAAAGTCAAATTCCATTCCTGCTTAAACAAAACAAATCTTCCTATTATAAGAGGAAAGTCTTTCCTGCTAGAACAAAGAACATCTTCCTGTTTAAGCCGGAATGCACTTCCTGTTAGAACAGGAACAACTTTCCTATTAGAGCCGGAATATGCTTCCTGCTAGAACAGGAAGCCCAAAAAACATAACATCTACAAAAATACACTTTTGACAATTTTTAACTTGACAACGACAAGTTAAAAATTGTATATTCTATACAGGAGGAAAAAACAAACGAGAGACCGCAAAATCCAAGTACACTTGCGGAAGAAAATGCTAAAAGATAAAAGACTATTAAAGGATAAAATTGAATATTATGGAAAGCACGACTGTTAAAGACAGAATCGGAGAACTGCTTTCAGAAACAGGAATGAGCCAGAAGGCTCTTGCTGATGCAACAAATTTGAGCGAAGGAGCGGTTTCCCACTACCTAAAAGGGGACAGGGTTCCGAAGGGCGCAATCCTTCTGAACATAGCAAATGCACTGGGTACTACAGTTGACTATCTTACAGGAAAAACCAACGAGGCCCACAAGACTTCATCAGAGCAGGAACTTGACCAGGCTTTTGAGCTTATCGCCCGAAACGCCAAGACGCTGACTGACGAAGAACGCAAAAGGTTTGCGAAAATACTTTTCGCATAAAAAGAGGTACTGATGGAAAGAGCTATTCAGCTTTCAGGATGTGAAAATGATGAGATAGAAGAAGAGGTAAACAGTCTTTTTGAAGACTTGGGAATAGAGAAATCCACAACAGACTGCTTTAAGGTCGCAAGGCTACTTGGCATTGAACTTATAAAATATTCAGAAGTCCATAAAGATGACTGGAAATTTATGACAATAAAATACAAGGATGGGTTTTCTGTAATGAAGTCAAAATCTAAATACATGATTTTCTACAATGCCCAACTACCTGCAAATATTGTCCAGTTCACAATCTGGTATGAAATAGGACATATTCAGCTTGGACACTTGTACGAGAATCAGGGAAAATCATCTGAAAAGATGCAGGCAGAATGCAACTGCTTTGCAATCCATGCACAGCGGACAATGCCATTCATGCAAAAACTGTATAATCTTTCGGAACTAAAGGAGGTGGTATGAAAAGTGAAACTAAAAATTAAGCCCTTAAGTTTTGCCAAAACATTTGCGGTGTAAAAGGCATATCTTAAGGGCTAAAAAAAGACACTCCAGACGGAGAATCTTCAAATGCAATTAATGAAGTATAATCCCGTCCTGCGTGTCTGGTCAACAGAAAGTCATGCGAAATGCAGAATTTTCTGTTCAGCTGGCGTAAAAGGAAGTTTTCCTTTTTTTATCTTACACAATTTTCAATATAACAGTCCAATCACGGACGAGGATTACAATATGAGTAATACAACCAACATAAATTATTCAGACACAGATGGCAAAGGGAACCTGACTCTTTATGAAAACCATTTTGACAAGGGCGGAAAATATTATGCCCGCTTTGACCGTCGCAATGTAACAATCGACAATCTTATTGCACGTACACAGAAGAAAGGCATAGGTGTAAACGTAATAACAGCAAAACATATTCTTTCCCTTATAAAGGCAGAAATAATAGAAGCTTTGCAGCGTGGAGAAAGCGTAAATCTTATGGATTTAGGAACTTTCTATATTGCCGCAACCGGAACAACTGGAAACACTGCCGAAACAGCAGAAATAAAGAAACTGCTTGTAAAATTCACTTCATCAAAGGAAACTAACGAAGCTATATCTAAAATAGAGATAAACAAAGTTATAGTCGCAGATGCAACCCCTTCCATAGATTCTGTAACAAATCTTTTTACAGGCAAAAAAGACGGAACTGTAACTCATGGAAAAGCTGCAAGAATAGATGGCAGCAGATTAAAAGTCTCTGGAGATGAGGGTGGGATATTTTTTGCAGAATGTGAAGCAGACGGTTCTTTTTCCGAAGATGAAACAACATGGCACAAAGTAAATCCAGACAATATAATGAGAAACCTTCTAAAAATTCTGGAATTCTTTCTACCCGAAGACCTTGAACCCGGCAAAAACTACAGGATAATCATACGTACAAACAGCCGGAAAGGAAACGAAAACAAGAAAACATTCGTTTCCGCGGTTTCGGAGATTGTTTCCGTAAAATAAAACTAACAGAAGCTTTTGTCGCCGTGGCAAAAAAAATACCACGGCGTTTTACTTTTATTTGCACAATTCCACGTCATACGATATAATCTAAAAAATTTTTAGTGGAGTTCTTAGTATGTTAAAAGGGCGTCATTTAATTGAACCTGGTGATTTGGCTGTATCTGAAATTGATGAAATTATTTCACTTGCAGAACAGATGATAGTAGATCCTATTTCTTTTCAAGATGTGTGTCGCGGGAAAATTCTTGCGACACTTTTTTTTGAGCCAAGCACAAGAACACGGCTTTCTTTTGAGGCGGCAATGCTTCACCTTGGCGGAACAGTAGAAGGTTTTGCGGATGCTTCCTATACATCTTCCACAAAAGGTGAAACTCTTGCAGACACAATCCGCGTTGTTTCCTCTTATGTTGATGTGATTGCGATGCGAACTCCAAAAGAAGGAGCGGCTCTGCTTGCCAGCAAATACTCCCCTGTTCCTATCATAAACGCTGGCGACGGCGGCCACAGTCATCCAACTCAGACTTTAACAGACCTGCTTACAATCAGAAGGCTTCTTGGCGACTATCAGGGGCTTACAGTTGGTTTCTGCGGAGACCTTAAATTCGGAAGAACAGTCCATAGTCTTACACAGGCTCTTAGCCGTTACAAAGGAAACAAATTTGTTTTTATAAGCCCAAAAGAGCTTTGCATGCCGGAATATATGATAGAGCAGCTGAATGAAAAAGGCATTTCATATACTGTTGCGGAACGCCTTGAAGATGTAATCGGCGACCTTGATATTCTTTATATGACACGAGTTCAAAAGGAACGGTTCTTTAACGAGCAAGATTACCTTCGTCTAAAGGACAGCTACATTCTTGACAAAGAGAAAATGAAACTTGCAAAAGACCGTATGTTTGTGCTGCATCCTCTTCCGCGCGTAAACGAAATTTCCCCGGAAATAGATGATGACCCACGCGCCGCATATTTCAAGCAGGTAAAATTCGGAATGTATGCAAGAATGGCTCTTATTTCAAAACTGACAGGAGCCCTTTAATCAGGGAATCCTAGGAGTATATATGTTAAATATTGATTCTATAAAAAACGGACTTGTTATTGACCACATCCGCGCCGGTTCTGGCTGGAGAATTTTCCAGTGGCTCGGACTTGATAAATCCCCATTCTGTTCCGCGTTGATAATGAACGCTCCTTCAAAGAAAACCGGAAAAAAAGACATAATAAAAATAGAAAATGTAATGGACATCGATTTTTCTGTCCTTGGATTCATTGACCCGAACATCAGCGTGAACGTAATCCAAGATGAAAAAATTGTCCGCAAAATCAAGATGGAACTTCCTTCAAGAATCCAGAATGTTTTCAAATGCAAGAATCCTCGCTGCATAACAGCAACAGAAACCTATGTAAAACCAACATTCCTTCTTGTTGACAAAGCAAAAGGTCTTTACTGCTGTGAATACTGCGACACCATGTACAAAGCCGGCGAAGACGGAACTGTTGTGGAGAAAGCCTGATGCAAGAGATTCTGCTTATCTATAACGCAAGGCTTCTTGATGAGTCCACTGACTCCCCGGGAGCAATCCTTGCCATAAAAGGAAAAATCCGCGCTGTTTACCAAGGTTATTTTACCGATCCGCAGACTGTCTCTGAGCTTGCAAAAGCAATCCTAAAAGAAGATGGATACAAAGACGATTCAAACATTGAGCTTTTTGACGCAAAAGGACTTACCGTAACGCCAAGTTTTATAGATATGCATGTCCACCTGCGCGATCCTGGCCTCACCCAAAAAGAAAATCTTGAAACCGGGCTAAAAGCGGCTGTCGCAGGTGGCTACGGAACTGTTGTTGCAATGCCGAACACAAAACCAATCACTTCTACCGGCGAACAAGCAAGAGAAATCCGGGAACGAGCAGCCGCATTGCATTATGCAAATATGTTCCAGGTCTGTTCAATCACAAAAGATTTTGAAGGAAAAGATGTCTCGCATCTGCTTGGACTGAACCGCGCAGAAGTTCCTGTAATCTCTGAGGACGGAAAAGAAGTCGCATCCAGCGCAGTAATGCTTGAAGGAATGAAAATCGCCGCCAGCAAAGGAATGATTGTTGCCTGTCACTGCGAAGATCCGGAACTTGCGGTAGCAGCTCGACCATTAAGAAAACATGCCCTGGAAGTAATGAAAGAATATAACCTTCCAAGCTGGGGAAGCCTAAAAAATGTGGAAAATGTCCCTTCTGCAGTTTTTGAAGAAATCGATGATTACCTTTCAGACGCAAACGAGCTGCTTTCATTGGCAGAAGATGTCGCAACCGAAAGAAACATAAGCATTGCTGAACAAGCCGGCTGCCACATACATTTGTGCCACGTAAGCACCGCAAATTCAATAGAGGCTGTCCGCCGAGCAAAACAGAAACTTGCCGACGAAGCCGCAGACTTTTACGCGGACATGGCAGACACCGCATACGACTGTTCTATAGAAGGAACTCAGTTCAAACCTATTGAGCCTGTTGAAAACGGATTTTCTGTAAGCTGCGAAGTAACTCCACATCATATTGCATTTTGTGGAACAGACGAACCTAACATACGTGCATTGGTAAATCCACCGCTCCGCTCAGAAGACGACAGAATAATGCTGATTGACGCAATCCGAGATGGAACAGTTGACTGCATCTCTACAGATCATGCGCCGCACACGCTGGAAGACAAAGCCGATGGTGCACCAGGATTCACAGGACTTGAGACAAGCTATGGTGTCTGCAATTCAGTTCTTGTAAAAGAGGGACAGATTTCTTCAAAAAGACTTTCTCAGCTTATGTCAGCAAATCCGGCAAGACTTTTAAAATTAAAAAAAGGATTGCTAAAAATAGGTTTTGACGCAGACTTTTCAGTTGTAAATCCAGATGAGCCCTGGACTGTTGACTCAAAGCACTTTTTCAGCAAAGGCAAAGCGACTCCTTTTGAAGGAAGAACTTTATACGGAACTGTAAAAACTGTTTTTATCAATGGAAAAAAAGTCTTTGAAAAGTAAAAACAAACCCTTTGAAGAGTCCAGATAATCCTAAGCACAAGTAAAACACTTCATACCGTTGCTACGTTCCCGTCCTGGCGGAGTTTTGAAGGATACTTTGAAAGGCATCTGGACTCATCAAAGGGTTCAAATGTATTAAAATCTTACAATAATAAAATCAAAAAATCAATAAAAAAACCTGCCACAAAGACAGGTTTTACAAGCCTTGAGACTGACACGATTCGAACGTGCGACCCCCACCTCCGCAGGGTGATGCTCTAATCCAGCTGAGCTACAATCTCATACTTGATACATGTAACCACATGCATTCCGCTTCTTTAATTTATGGGTATTTTATTACATTTTAATGATTTATGCAACTGATTTCTTTTGACTAGAATTGACTGGTTTTGAGTTAAAAATTTTTTACTGAAATCGTTACTGAAATCGATTCTGAAAAAAATCTGAAATAATTTTTTCCAAAAAAAAGCCGACCCCCACCCCTAACGGGTAATGCTCCACCCTACAGGGGTGAGGGTCTGTTTTTATAAATGTTACCTATTTGGTAACGTTTGTTTGCAAAATGCTATAAATAATTAGCACATAGGAAACGCAGACAGGATTTATTATTGAGCCATAACGGAAATAAAAACGTTATGGCTTTTTTATTTAACACAAAAAAGAGGCTTTTATGACTGATGATGAAAAAAATATGGAACTGCTTTCGGTTGAAGAAGCTGCTGCGTACTTGAAGTTTAGTACGACGTATATTTACAAACTTTGCAAGGAGAAGAAGATTCCGCATGTGAATTATGGGCGGCATATTATTTTCCGCAAAAGAGATTTGTATGAATGGCTTGGAGCAATGGTTGTTTGTAAACCTGCTGAAGAATTTTCAGGAGCGTGATTATGAAAAATGACAGATTTGAAAATGAGATTAATGCTGCTGTGAATGAGGCTCAGAGCTATTTGAAAAAGATGGCTTTTGAACAGGTACACGGCGATATTGTTGTGACGATTACGATGTTTAGAGGACAGCCGGTGAAGATTACAAAAAGTTTCTGTGAGCATTTGGCCAAGAGACAAACTGTTAGTTTGGTTGAGAAATGAGTAAGCCCGCTGGCGGGCGGTGATTGATAGCAAAGCGTTAAGAAAAACGCGATAGCGTTTTTTAGCTTTACATACTTATATCGGGCAAACAGGAGGTGATACAGGTGGGAGATAAGGACACTGTTAAGACCGCAAACAGTGAACTTGCTAAGACGGAAGTTTTGAATGTTTGGGAGAAACGGTTAGACGGCGAATCTTCTAAGGCGTTCAAAGCTTTCTGTCTTTTTCGCTCTATGGGTTATAAGCGGAGCATTAAGGCTTGTATGGAGCTGAATGGGATTGAGGCTAACAAGTATGGAACCTGGTCGAGATATGCCAGATTGTTTGACTGGAAAAACCGCGCGGCTGCTTATGACGAATATATTGCAAGAGAAACTGAGAAGGAGATTTTAGCTGAGCGCATTGAAAGACGTAAACGCCAGATGGAAATGTTGAACGGCTTTGATGAACTTGTTGCTAAACGTATTAAGACATTGAAGCCGGATGATTTGAACGCAGACGGAGCTATGGATTTGCTTGAACGTTCTGCAAAGCTTGATTCGTTCATTACCGGAGCGGACAAAGAAAACAATAAACCTGTACAAGGTGAGCTTGCGATTACATTTGCAGATTCATTTAAGGATTTGTAATGCGTGAGCTTTTTAAGCCGACAGCGGTACAGAAAAAGGCTCTGGAACTTTTAAGCTCTGGAGCAAAACACATTCTGCTTTTTGGTGGTTCACGTTCTGGAAAAACAACGGTTCTTGTAATGGCTGTAATATTCCGTGCGTGCCGTTATCCAGGAAGCAGACATCTGATCTGCCGCTTTCGTGCTAAGGATGCCCGAAGCTCGGTTCTTCACGAAACTTTAATTCCGTGGCTGAACAAGACGATTGGAGCTTCAAACTATAAAGCCAATGTACACGACGGATTGATTACGTTGTGGAACGGCTCAGAGATTTGGATTGGCGGCTTAGGAGATAAGGAACAGGTAGACCGTATTCTTGGACATGAGTATGTGACTATCTATTTCAACGAAGTAAGCCAGATTTCCTACTCTGCGATAACGACAGCTTACTCGCGATTAGCGATGAAAGTTGAAGGTTGCAAGAATAAGTTCTTTTATGACTGCAACCCGTGTTCGCCTATGCATTGGGCGTACAAAGTTTTTATCAGGAAGATTGAACCGCGTACTGATGAAAAACTGAATAAGCCGGAGCTTTATGCTTATGCTGTTTTGAATCCGATAGATAACGCTGAGAATCTGGATGAAGACTACATCACAGATATTCTGGACAACATGCCTGAAAAACAGCGGGCCCGATTCCGTGATGGTCTTTGGGTAAAGCCGGAAGGTTCTGTTTATGAGAAGTTTGAAGAATCCATGATTCTTCCTCGCAATAAGCTTCCGAAAAAGTTTGACCGCTTTACAGGCGGACAGGACTTTGGACTTCATATTGCGGCAGTTAAGGTTGGCTGGGTTGGAGAAACTGTCTATGTAGTTTCTGATTTTGGCGGCTTTAATATTACGACAAAAACCAGTGTTGAAAACCAGCAGGTAAAACACTGGTATGACGATTGCTTTGTTACCTACTGTGACCCGGCTGGTGGCGAGAGAATTCAGGAAGTGCCTGGAGGTGTGAAAGCAAATAACAGTGTGGATGCAGGAATTGATTACATCATAGCAAAAATAGAACGCGGACAGTTTTTTGTATGTAAAGATTGTACCGACGTTCTTGGGGAGATTTGGGATTATTCGAGAGATGAGAATAATCAGATTGTGAAAGTAAATGACCACTACATGGACGCTATGCGTTACGCAATCTTTAGTGCAGCTACAAGTGGTGTAGTTATGGGGTGAATGGCAAATACTCGTCAAAATGCCGATATTAAATATGAGTATATTTAATTTTAGTAAAAAACGACAGCAGAAAAAGCTCAGAAGTTTTAATGAAATTAACAACGAGACAGTTGCTGATGATTTTTCTGTTCATGAAAAAAAGACTTGTACTGACCCATATTTACAGCACGCGTGGGTTTCGGTATGTATCGACATTCTTACCCGAAATGTTGCGCGTGCTCAATTCGAAATCAAAAAAAACGGAAAAACAGAAATAGATTCAAAGCTGGCTAATTTATTTAACTTTCCTAACAAGGATATGTGCCGGTTTGACCTTTGGAAACAAACCTGTGCCTGGTGGAGCCTCGATGGTGAGGCGTTCTGGTGGTTCGGCGAGGACTACTGCTGTGGCGTTCCTACAGAGATTTACATTCTTAATCCAAGGAACATGCAGCATGTGGTTGAAGGCGGAAAGATTATCAAATGGGTGTACACAGAAGGTGGCACGGGTAAACCGTTCATCATTCTGCCCGACGAGATAATACATTTCAAAGACTGGAATCCATGGAATGAGTATCGCGACGTAAGCCCTTTGGTAAGCTTGGGTCTTGAAGTTGAACAGGATTTGCTCGCTGCAAAACAGAACTCTGGACTTTTGAAAGAAGGTGGCGTACCGAAGGGGCTTTTGAAAACTGATCAGATTCTTACTGAGGCTGAAGCTGAAATACTTGCTCGAACCTGGGACTCAAAATACGGCCACGGCATGAAAAACCGTGTTGCCGTTTTGGGTAAAGGCACAGAATACCAACCCCTTACGTTTTCTCCTGACGTTCTGAAACTTTACGATATGAAAAAATGGAACCTGTATACCTTACTCGCGAAATTTGGCATCCCGCCGAGAGTAGCAAATATCCAGGATTCCAAGAGTTCCCTGAGCGGTACTGATACCGATAGCCAGCACAGAGCATTTTGGAACTTTACTTTAATTCCGCTACTCAAGAACTTTGAGCAGATACTGGAAGTACAGTTTTTTCGTCGATTCAATCTTTCAGAGATTGGCGAATTTAATCTTAATAATATCCCAGAGTTACAGGAATCTGAGGATGCCCAGAGTAACAGGGATATCGCAGAAATAAATGCCGGACTTAAAACAATTAATGATGTTCTAAGACAACGGGGAGAAAAAGAAAAACCTTGGGGCGACAGCTGGTATAAGCCTGCTTCCTTAACGGCAATTGATTCGGTGTAAAAATTAGAGGAATACATGTCTAAAGCAATAATCAGTATGACTGATGAGTTTACAAAAAAAATCACAATGGAATGTGTCGTAAAGGCAATGCCTGAAACACAGCTTATTGACGGCTCAAATGATTTGGAACTTTTCTTTCATTTGCAAAGAGAAGATGACCAGGTAATCCTGATTTTTGACCGCTTCTTTTTGAGCTATATTCTGGTGTTTATTTTGCTTTACTTAAAGATTATGAACAGCAGGATAAAGATTGTTTTTTGTGACCAGGGAGACTGCAACAGAGATTTTGGTTCCAGACTATACAACCTGGATGTAGATGGGTATATCTGCCACATTGAGAATGAAAAGAGCTTTGTTGAAAAGCTTAAGAAGATTGCTAGAGGTGATAAATACTACCCGGACGAAATGAAGGATTCAACCGGGCATTTGGATTTGAGTTCAGAGAGAAAAGGTGTGAATGAGATTACGCCTTCTGAATTCAAAGTGGCTGTATATCTTGGTAAAGGATATACGAAAAAGGAAGTCAGTAGACTTACAGGAATTTCTGATGGTGGTGTGAGAAATCATGTTCACTGGCTTAAGAAGAAAATCGGTTGGAAGGGAGATGCAGATTTTGCTCTTCTGAATAAACGTTTTGAAGAGCTTGGAATAAGGAGCTGGAATGATTGTAAAAATTGACGGCGTGGAAAACAAGGAACTTGGATGCCGTGAAAAGCTTTTGAAGTTCCTTAAAGAAAACACACATTCAGGAAAGGTTTCGCCACAGGTGGAAGTCTTTAAGTCTATTGATGTGCAGAAAGATTCATTCCATTGGGTGATGTCTACTTTCGATACAGACCGTGACTTTGAAAAGGTAGACCCTGCCGGATGGAACTTGAAGAACTATCTTGCGAATCCTGTAATCCTCTGGAGCCATGATTACACAATTCCTGCAATCGGTTATGCAGAAAATGTGAAAGCTGAAACAGTTCTAGAAGGTGACATTGTTTTCAATGACAAGGAGTTTGACGAGTTTGGCTGGAGCATTGGTCAGCGTGTAAAGGCAGGCGCTTTGCGATGCGGTTCTGTAGGTTTCATTGCAGAAGAAGTTGAATTCCTTGAAGCGAAAGACCGCGAATGCGATCTGATTTTCAGAAAGCAAGAGCTTTTGGAATTTAGTATCTGTTGTGTTCCTGCAAATCCTTTTGCTCAAAACGGTGGAACTAAACGGCTGGAGATTACGGAAGTAATTCAGGATGAACCGGAAGTGCTTTCGCTTTATGACAAGTTAAGTATGGGCTTGGCACGAGCTTAACAGTGTAAAGGTGGATGAGCTAAAAAATTGCTTTCGCAATTTTTTTTAACGCTCTTCCATCTATCACCGGCCGCCTGCCGGGCGGCCTTACTCATATTCAAGTAAGAACATAGGAGGTTCACCTTGAACGAAGTAATTGTATCACTGCAGCAGAGATTGGAAAATATGAAAACTCTTGTTCCAACAGAAGCTGCAACACCCGAGCAGATTTCAAAGTATTTCAATGAAAACGAAGAAATCATTGCTGGAATCTTAAAGGCTGCTGACAGTCAGACAACTGCAACAACATCAGAGCTTGAAGGAATCAAAGAAGCTGTAAAAGAGCTTCGAAATCTTATGCGCAAAGCTGATGCCGAAATGAAACCACTCTCTTACAGAGACGTTTGCTACAACCTTGGAAAAGCTTTGTGTGCTGCCTGGAACAAAGATGAGCAGACTTTGGGAGAGCTTAAGTTCTGTCCTAACATCAGAGCTGAAAAATGGAACAATCCGAAAGACTTCTCTTGGGAAACCGGAAAAGGTTTTGTTCCATCTAAGGCCGTACTCGGTGAACCAATCGGAAACCTTGCCAACAACGACCAGTATCTTATCAATCCGATTTATGAAGAGACCATTATGCAGGAAGCTGCAAAGCAGTCAATGATGATGAACCTCGTAACTCACAGACCAATGAATGGACCATCTATCTTCATCCCAGAAAGAGACCGCGGCGGCATCGAGCTTAAATGGCTTACAAGTTACGGTCAGAAAATTGATGCTACAAAATCAAACATGCCTACACGTACAGAGCTCAAAGCTTACACCTTGGCTGGTTATGTTCCATTCTTTGACGAGTTCGGCGAAGATGTTTTTGTTGATTTGGGAAAGATGTTCCTGGAAGACTTTACCGAAGCCTACGGACAGGAGTTTGACCGCCAGTGTCTTGTTGCTGACAACGACCCGTTCAAGGGTGCAATGAATATGGCTCATGCTGAAAAACATGCAACTTCAAGCGCTCAGATTTCTCAGCTTTCATATCTCGACTTCAGAGCTGCCGAGCTTAAAGTTGAACCGGAAGAAAGAAAATACTGCAAGTGGTTTATGAATGAGACCGTTCTCAACCACATTACCAACATCAAAGACGACAATAATAATCCAATCTGGAGAAAACCTTTGGAAGGAATGCCAGGAAGACTTGACGGATATGACGTAATAGAAAGCCGTCTTCTTCCACAGTTTGCCGACATCGAAGCTGATACTCCTTTTGCAATCTTCATGAATCCAAAGAGAATCATCCACGGTAACCGCAAGGGAATTGAAATCAAGAGATTTGATGAAACAACAGAAAGCTTGGAATACGGCGAGCTCTTTATGCGCTTCCGTAAGCGTGACGGCTTCTTAGTGACTCGTCCTAAGAAAAACATGGTGATTCTTTCAACGGCTGATGAATAAGTTATCGCAGAAAGCGTGACTGACTAACTGACTTCCAAAGACAAAAACTATTTTTGGTTTTGGAAAGCGGGGGCGAAAAATACCCAACCGAAGTGAAGGCAAATGCAAGGCTGCGTAGCACCGCGATAGCGGCTTGGCCTTGTATTTGACTGAACGGAGGTTATACTGGCATTTGCTCCGCTTTCCCATTTACGAGGCACACATGAAACCATTCCCATTTGAAGAACTCCAGAAAATATTAGAGCTTAATGCTGAAGAAATAGATACAGATATTCTTATTTTTAATGCAACACTTTCATTTGTAGAAAGCTTACTTGGCTACCAGCTTGATGACAAAAATTACAATGAACTTCAAACCGTAAAAGACTGCCAGGTATTTACTGACCATGAAAACATTTCGGAAATGATTAACATCATTGATATGACAACAAAGCTTCGAGTTCCTAATTGTGTAATTGATGGACGGCGAATTCTATTTATTGATCCAAAACTTGAAGGTCATGTTGTTTTTCTTAATTACAATGCAGGATTTCTTGAAACTACTTTTCCTGCTGATTTGAAAGAGGCAATAATCAAACTATTCATTCTGAAAAAGAAAGAGTTTTTGAAACTGCAGAACATTCCTGAAAACACACCGTTTGAAATACCTGCAGATATTCAGACTGTAATCAATTTATATAGAAGGAAAAGTTTATGATTATAAGTTTTGAATATATTTTTATAGAACTGGAAAAGCTGTTGATTCAGAAGTTACCCGATTATATTGAAAAGGTAAACATAAAGCATAATGACGGAATAATCCTTAAAAAACTGGAAAATAAATCTGTCCATGAGGAATGTATAAAAGAGCCATGCTTTAAGTTTGAAAGCCTTAAAGGAAAACAATCTCAGAAGGACAGAATAATTTCTCAATTAGTATTTGAACTTGATTTTGAGCTGAAATTAAAGGAACAAAGAAAAGAAAAAACTATAAGGTTCTGGCGGTATCTGGAAGCACTGCAAATGATGTTTGATGAAGAAGAAACTCAATACTCCTACAATATGTGTGATTTTGAGAAAAATCATTTTATTATTGAAGTTAGAGAAAAGTAGAAAAATGTGATAACTTGATTAAAAGTAATTGGAAAAATGTGATAAATAAGTTAGTAATAGGTGGAAAAATGTGATTTTTAAGGATAAAAACTATGGAAAAATGTGAGAAGAAGTGCTAGCATAGAGCTATGGAATATAAGCTTAGAAGAAAAATAGACGATTATCTTATTAATTGGAAGAAGAATCCTGACAGAATGCCACTTATTATAAAAGGTGCACGTCAGATTGGTAAAACATCTTCTATCGAGCATTTTGCAGAAAGCTATAAGAACTTTGTAGAAATCAACTTTATTGATGAACCGCAATATACAAAGATTTTTTCTTCGGGATATTCACCAGACAATGTAATTAAGGAAATATCATTCATAAATCCTGCATTTAAATTTGTACCGCACGAAACTCTAATTCTTTTTGATGAACTTCAGGCCTGCCCTGACTGTGCAACCTGCCTTAAGTTTTTTAAAATTGACGGGCGCTATGATGTCATCTGTTCCGGCTCCCTTCTTGGAATAAACTATGAAGAAATTACTTCTGTAAGCGTGGGCTATAAAGAAGACTACGAAATGCATTCTCTGGATTTTGAGGAATTTCTTTGGGCAAAAGGATATTCGCAGGAGCAGATAGAAAGCATTTATTCTCACATGAAAAACATTGAACCATTTTCTGTAAATGAATTTGATGTGTGGATGAACTGTTTTAAGGAATACATGATTACAGGCGGAATGCCTCGGGTTGTGAACAAGTTTATAGAGCAGAATAATTTTTCCGGTATTCTTGAGGAACAGGTTCAGATTCAAAAAGCGTATGAAGAGGATATCTTGAAATATGCAAAAGGTCTGGACAAAGCTAAAATCAAAAATGTTTACACTCATATTCCAGTTTTTCTTGCAAAAGAAAATAAACGCTATCAGATTACAAAAATAGCAACAGGGGCTAGAAATAGAGAATATATTGGAACTGTGGACTGGCTTAAGGATGCAGGGATTATAAATGTGTGTTACAACCTTGATCTTCCGGAGCTGCCGCTTAAAGGAAACTATAATCCGACAGAATATAAAATCTATTACCGCGATACAGGACTTTTAATTGCTTCTTTGGATAAAGAAGCTCAGGTAGATTTGAGACAGAATAAAAACTTCAATGCCTATAAAGGTGCAATCTACGAAAATATTGTTGGCGATATGCTTGTAAAACAAGGGTATGAATTGTTCTACTACAAGAATGAGAAAGCTACTATAGAAATGGACTTTTTCATCCGCGATGCAGATTCTCTTGTTCCTGTAGAAGTAAAGGCTCAAGACAGTGCAACAGTTTCTCTTAGAAATCTTATTGAAAAAGATAAATATTCTGACATTCATTACGGAATAAAGCTTTGCGCAAAGAACATCGGCTTTAACGGAAAATTTTATACCTTCCCATATTTCTGTACATTTATGTTAAAGCGATACATGCTGGATAAAATAACACCCGAGTAAAAAATAAAAGAAAGGCAGATAGGAATTATATCTGCCTTCCGTGTTAGAAAAATAATCTATGCAGAATCTAGTTTAAGCCGCAGGTTTAATTCTTGCGGCTTTTCTTTTTTAACGTTTCCTAAATGCTAACAAAAATTATCCCATAGGAAACGCGAGTGTGGCATATAGTTGAACTATGAAAGTTCAAGGCAGAGACTGCACACTGACGATAGCAAAAGACGACGAATATTATCCACTACCTTACAGCGAGGAAACTGTACGCACTGCGTCCAAAGGCTATGCTTTGCCTGGTGTTATCGGCTTAAGGAACAGAGAGAAAATCGTTGAGACCGGCAAAAGCATTTGCGGTTGCGTGGTAACTCGTCTGGAATATAATAATATTCTTGCTCTGTTCCTTTTGCTTTTTTATTCGAATGATAAATTTGATATTCTTGTAGACCGGGTTTGTGAAAAGCTGATTTATAAAAATGTAACGGTTAAAGAGTTTGAACTTCGTGGGGAAAATGGGGAGCCGCTTTATTTTCGTCTTGATGTAAAAGAGACTGAGGATTCCTATACATCAGGTTGGAATATTACTACACCCTCTTTGTCGTGGAATGAGAGCCGGACTTTTTATTTTGACGGTCACTCTGTGATTGCGGACTTGAAAAAGCTGCCTCTTGTTTACCGTTTTGAGCTTACAGGTAAGTTTACTGATAAAGCAAAATACCAAATCACATTATATTTTCCATTAAATACTGAACATTACCCGACACAGAATAAAATCGAAAAACTTTCTATAACTTTAGACCAGCGATTAGGCATATGGCTGGATCTCTACGATTTGAAGCCTCTTGATGATATGGCGGACATAAACTGCGCTGATACAGTTTTGTGTTTTCAGAAGTTTGAAGTAACTGGCGCAGTTGTTTTTAATATTCGTAACCAAAAACAGAATATACAGGTGGTGCTATGAGATTTTATGAGTTACCGCCTGAAGTTGAGAGTAAGATTCGCGATACAGAAAGCCGCCCGTTTGTAAGAGTTGTTTTTGAACTTGCTGGTGGTGATGTTTATATCTGCGACCGTGATGTTCTTGATTGTGTGATGACTTCTTATAAAAGCGAAGATGGCGGAATTATTAATCTTGGTGAACTGCTTTTGGATAACACTTCTGGGAAATATGACTTTGAAAGAAATGAAGAGCTTGTACCGGGGCTTGGAGTTCAGATCTGGTATTGCTTTGGTGAGCGGACTAATACTTTTTTCCGCTTTCATATGTTTGTGGATGATGACGGATTTCAGATTCAGGAAACTGGATTTTCTAATAAGACCTGCAAAATAAAATTAGTGGATTTGAGTAAGAAGCTTGATGATACGAAGCTTCAGAGAAACTGGACTGGTGCCCAGGTGGTTGTTCATGCCTGTGTGTGCGGAAAACTGGATCCGCATGAATCTCTTGTTCATATTATTGCCGCTCGTGGTGGAATTACCCCAAGTGAAATTAACTGCGGAACTCTTTTGTTTGATGTTCCTTATGTTGTGATTGCAGGCTCTGCGTGGAAAGAGCTTTGTGCTCTGGCTAAAGCTTATGACGCTGTTGTGGAATGCGGTAAGAATTTGACTTTGAGTTTTATTGAGAGTCCTTACGACGGTGAAAAGGAATTTTATGATGAGAGCGACTATGAGCTTACTGAAAACGATATAACGCATTTTCGCTTTTTTAATAACAGAGAAAAGTATGCGAATAATGTTCGCCTGAAATATACACGATATGTGCAGACTGAAAGACAGGAGCTTTGGAGTTATGGCGATGCTCCTGTTTGGTATGACGAGGATATACAGCCTTACTTTCCGTTTACGGATGATTCTAGAAAGATTATTTCTGACACTGATTACCAGGCGATTTTCACAGCGAAGAATGATGAGGGGAAAACTCGTAATGTTGTTTATGCGGACCAGATAGACAGCGAAGAGGATTTTTTGGATGCGATAGAAGTGACCGGTGAAGACAAGCCTGTTGTCGTTCAGTACGACACTACGACTTATCGCGACCGCGCGATTGTGCAGCTGGGACGCGATGGAAAATTGATTGGAGTTCGTAAAGCTTCTATTACAGGGCGGGCGATTATTAGTGAACCTAACTACAGCGTATTTGTAAAAGATGATGATGAGATTATTGCGCACGGACAGATTGTAAAAAACGTTACTTCTAAGTTTCTTTCTGATGATTTGTATGAGGGGGAACCTTTCTGCCAGAGGCGCGCTAAGGATTTACTAAAAGAATCTATTAACTGCAAAGGCGGATATTACCTTACAACCTTTTTACCTCTGATACATGCACGTGTTGGTGCATTTATGGATATCAGACTTAATGCCCAAAGTGGATTTAAAAAAGTTCGTATTGATGAACTTACATTCAGATACAAAAAGGAGAACTGTTTTAGTACAGAACTATGGTTAACTCGTGTTTAAGGGAGGAACATGGAAGAAAAGAAAAAGGAAAGCGAAACTCGAAGTCTCATTGAATCTATAAACGGACTGAAAGTTGAGCTTAGTGGTTTCAGGTCTGAGATGAAAGAATTCAAAAAGACTGTTGAGAAAAAAATCGACTCTTTGGATTCGCGCAGTACAGCCTGTCAGTTTAATCCACAGGTTTGTGCTACAGCTCGCAGACTTGAAGAGCATATTAAAAGTGACAACGGAAAAGCCGGAAAGACTATGGCTGTAATTGCCTGTGTAATTTCCTGCTTCAATGTATCAATCACTTTGATAACTCTGATTATTAAGGGGATTTAAAAATGGGAGATAAAACTGATTTGAGATTTCGGCTGATGCTGGAAGCGGAAAAAGAAATTGTTGAAGGACTTAGCGAATCTGAAAAGTACCGCTACTTTCTTGGACGGATGCAGTTTCTGAAATATGAAAGTGGAAAAGAAAACCTGCTTCGTAGTGATTGCTCAGGCTCTGTGTGCCTGGCACTTTTACTTGCTACCGGTTGCAGCATTCGTGTTACAGCTGATGCATTGTTTAAAAAATATTTCACAAAGAAGAATCCGGACAAGAATGATATTCAGGCTGCGTTCTTTGTGACTCTTTATGACAGAAAGCTTGGTAGCCGTTTGTACAAAGAAAATGAAGTGTGCCATGTGGCAGGACTTTGCGGCCGTGATGTTGTACTTAATTGTGTAGAACCAATGTCTGAGCTTCGTTCTCTTTCTGATATGAAGCCTTATTATCAGGCGAATGATTACCGCGTAATTGTACGTGGCTTGAACCGTGAAGCTTTACAGAAAGCCTCTGACGATAATGTGGATTTGTTCGGAGCTGATTACCAGTTTGAACAGATTCGTAATGCAATGAACGAGGTTCGCGGATGATAAGTTTTCGATTTCAAAGACTTATTGAAAAACTGCTTAGTGTGAAGTTTGTCATCTTTGTAATTGCGACAGTGCTTAAATGCTTTGGAGTTATCGGCGGAGCTGAATGGCTTACTGTAACTATGGCTGTAATTGCTGGACGTGAAGTTCAGAAATTTAAGGACTTCAAGATTCCTAAGAAGGAGACGGATGAAGAAGCTTTGGGAAGTGATTAAGAAAATTTATGTTTGGCTGGGTGCTGTGTTTGTTGCCATATTCACAGTTCTTTTTGTAAAGGAGATGCCGAAACAAGTTCGGCATGACGACGTGCGGGAGGACGATTCGGATGAAATCAATAAGAAGGCAGCTGCTAAGCGTGAGAAAGCGGTTGAGCGTATTTCTCGTGCTGATGCTCGTAGTATCTGCGAGGGGTATGGCACAGTCTGTGACACAATTGCCGACGGAAAAGACAGATTCCGCAGAAGATGCTCACGAGCTGACAATTGAGGAAGTTATGGAAATTGCAGAGGAAGAAATTGAGAGAACGGCTCAGGAGGCTGTTAAAGCTGCTTTACTGGAAGTTGGTGGTGAGCTTGCTTTTGAAAAAGAGAGAGCTGACCAGCTGGAAGCGGCGAAGCTTGCACTTGAGGCGGAGAATAAAAAATTGAAGGAAGCTGCACAGAAAAAACAGAATCAGTTTTTTTATGGAGCTTTGATTGGAGGGACTGGCGGCGTGATTGTTACGTCGCTGGTGTTTGGTTTGATTATTGGGATTTGTAAATGATAACAAGTAAAGGAAAGTTTAAGGGATTGGTAACTGTGACTGTTCGCGATTGTAATGGTCATATCAAATATTATAAGAATGGATTCTGGAGAAGTCTTTTAAGGCTTCCTCGTAAACCAATGATTACAAAGCATCACAACACGATTACCACAATCGGTGATAATCTGATAGCTGACTTGATGATTAGTAATCCGACACAGAACAAGGTGGATGCTTCAAGCGGCTATATGCTTGTGGGCACCGGCTGGACTGGTTCAACTCCTAAGAACAACACGACTGTAAACACTGCAACCGGAACTTACAAAAAGCTTGATATAGGCTTTCCAAAAATCAAGGGAACTTTTGGAGCTACAAACGGCAACGTGGTTTTGTATCGTGCAAGCTTTGCGGCCGGGGATTTGAACGCAAACGGAATTAACGAAGTTGCTTTGATGAATGGAAACACAGCTGCGGCTAAGTGTCTGGCTTATGCTCAGATTACTCCTTCTGTAAATGTTACCAGCGCGGACTCTTTGCAGATTGACTGGCAGATTACTGTAAGCGGTTCTTGATATGAGTAACTCGATTGTTGGCAACAACGCTAATCCTACTGAGTGTTATACCTGGTACGAGGTTGAAGTTGATGATGACGAGTATGAAGATTTAGAAGGAGAAATGGTTGATGAAGAGGACATCTTTGCTCGTAGAGCTGTTGTTCCTAAAAACTCTAATTCAACTACGGTAACTATCTACTACTATTATCTGGCTCCGACTTCTTCCTGGTACTGGGATTATATGTACGGCGACCCTTACAAGCCAGTTATTCCAGTTGTCTTTGCGGCGGATGCAAACTGGCAGCTTACTCAATGTCTTAATACTTCTTTTGTTGAAACTTCTTTGACAGGTCAGACCAATGGCTGGAAAGCTTTTACTATCACGTTGAGTCGTAAGCTTGTTGAGGGTGAGCGAATTGTCTTTGGATTTTATTCGGATATCCTTGGTTATACTTCGACCGGTGAGATTGAAGATTCTGAAACAACAATGAGCTACTTCTACTGGACCCGGGCAAGGAGACGGGATTATGCATCGCAGATTTCTTATATTTCTTCGCCGGAATTTATAAGCCAGCAGAGAAACATTTTTAATGACTATGAAATCTGTTTGTATTTGGAATATGAAAATGAGCCGGATGGAATTGCTTATTCATGTTCTATTCTGGGAAACGTGGGAACGACTGCGGCCTTTACAGGGCGAAGTCTTCGAGTTGAGAGAACATTGAGTAATACAGCGGCTTTGTCTGATTCGGCTTTGAGAAAACTTTGTAAGATTGTTCTTAAAACTGAAAGTGCCGGATTATCAGATTCTGTGCAGAAACTTTTATTACTTATTCGAAGCTGCTTTAGTAATTCGGGATTTTCTGATGTTGTGGCTCGTAAGGCAGACTATAAAAAGACGATTGCAATCTTTGTGGAGAATGAGGAAGTTATTTCGCGCTGGGGGGAAAACTTCCGCGGCTTTGAAGATGAAGTTTGTGTTGATGCTTTCCCTTTTGCGTCGCGCTTGTTCTTCCGTGCGGTTGAAAGTGTTATGAGCTTCTGGGACTGGCTGCGCGGGAAAATCCGCGAGGCTAATAACGTTGTGACTTTGTATTGTCCGATTACATTCGAGATTAAATTGGAATCAAAAATATGAAATGGATATTTAAGAGAAAATCAAAACTTAGGATTCTTGTTGATACGGCCTGCGACCTTTCGGGCTATGAGGATGTAACTCTTTGCGCGAAAAAGCCGGATAATTCTGTTGTGAGTTTTCCTGCAATTGTAAAGGATATTGAGAAAGGCCTTGTCTTTTATGATTTGCAGTCTGAGGATGATTTAGATATGTCTGGCTGGTGGACCTTCTGGGTTGAAGTTGTTTTTGATGATGACAGGACTTCTGCAGGTCGTGCTGTGAGAGTTTATGTTCATGAGGTAGGTTCAACATGAAAGCTAAATTCAAAAAGCCGGATGATTATATTCCGACGGATATCTGGCGGGATGCTAAGGACTTTTTTCTTTCGATACGCGATGACGTGGAGATTTACAGAAAGTTCAAGCTCTTTCCAAATCTTAAGCAGAGTCTTGAGGCGGACAAGTTTGTAGCCTGGTGGGGATTTGAAGGCTTTGCGGAAAATCCGCAGTCGGTGCTTTTGATTCTGGATAATCTTAATGACATCCTTACGAAAGTGAATGAATGCAATCTGATGGACGGCTTTGAACAGCTGCAATACAAGCTGATACTTTTTTATAGACTCTTAAAAGAAAATGGGATGATACATGAATGAAATAGATTTTTCTAAAAATGAGAAAGTTGTCCTCGAACAAATCGGCCTTGAAATGAAGGCGAATAAGTATGTGAAAGGTGAAATGCAGTTTACAGACCTTACTAATACACTTTACTTTTTGAGGGCTTATGAGGATGTTATCCGCTACTGCAGAACCTGGGATAAGTTTCTTGTATGGAATGGAACTAACTGGGAGGTTGATTTACGCGGTTTTGTAGAAGAGAGAATCCCGATCTTTATTCATCAGATGTACAGAATCCAGCGTTATATTCCAGACCAGCTTATGAAGATGGATTTTGAAAAGCATCTTATTAAGAGTGAAAGTTTCCGCCGTATTCAGGCGATTGTTGGACTCTTGAAAATGCAACCTTCGATTAAAGTAATTGAAAAAGACCTTGATACGGATATTTATCTTTTTAATATTGAAAAGTTGACGTTGAATTTAAAAACTGGAAAAGCAAAAGAGCCAAATATAAAAAATCTGATTACTAAGAAGAGTCTTTTTATATATGACAAACAGGCGGACTGTCCGATCTGGAAAATGTTTTTGATGCAGATTTTTAATAAAGATACCCAGCTTATTCGCTTTATTCAGAAAGCTATGGGCTATACTTTGAGCGGTGATGTTAGTGAGCAGTGTCTTTTTATTCTTTGGGGAACAGGTGCCAATGGTAAATCAACTTTCTTAAATGTACTTTTGCATTTGTTTGGGGATTACGGCTGCAGCACCGGAATTGAGACCTTCACTAAAAAGAATAAGGAACAGAGCAACGACCTGGCACGTCTTAAGGGAGCGCGGCTTGTTACAACCAGCGAGCTGGAGCAAGGAAGCCCAATGAGTGAAAGCCTGATTAAGAGTGTTACCGGTGAGGATGCTTTGACTGCACGATTTTTGTATGGCGAGTATTTTTCTTTTAAGCCGACTTTTAAAATTTTTATGGCGACTAATCATAAGCCGAAAATCCGTGGAGCTGATAACGGTATCTGGCGGCGTATTAAGATGATTCCTTTTACTGTCACAATACCGCCTGAGCAGAGAGATAAGAAGCTGACTGAAAAGTTGATTGCTGAGAATAGCGGGATTTTGAACTGGCTTATTCAGGGCTATGCTCTCTGGAAAAAGGAAGGTCTTGAAGAACCGGAAGCTGTACGCCAGGCGAACGAAGAATACCGTATGGATATGGATGCGGTTGGAACTTTTGTGAATGACTGTCTTGAAATTGACGCAACACTTAAATGGCGGCTTCATACCAGACTTTTGTATGAGACTTATTTGAAATGGTGTGTAAAAAATAATGAGCGCGCCATGGGGCAGAAAAGTCTTGCCATAAGGATGCAGGAAAAAGGATTTAAGAGAATGTCTACAAACGGTCAGCGGGTCTGGCTTGGTCTTGTGGTAAGAGCTGAGTGGACAAATTAATTTTCTATTATTGATGTTTAATCTAGTTATTCTCTACATTTATATTGTATGATTGTTGAGGAGGTGTTTTTATGGATGTGTTAATCAAACCTTTTAATGACGACTATTTTTCCGTGAACTTTCCGGGTAAGTTTAACGAAGTTCTTTTGAACGCCGTTCGTAATGTTCCCGACAGAAGGTGGAACAACGAGCAGAAAATCTGGCTTATTCCGAACAGCGAGGCAGCAAAACAAGCACTTTTAGAAAACCTTTATGAGACAGGAGAATTCAGCGACAAAGCAGCAGGCTCTGAGAATGTGTATATAAGTGAAAAACAGAAGGAAGAACATGAGAAACTGCAAAATGAAATAAAGTCTCTTAGCGAGGCCTTGCAGGCAAAGCATTACAGCATAAGAACAATAGAAAGCTACAGCTTCTGGATAAAGGATTTTTTACGTACCTATCACGCAGATTTTGAAAGCCTTGGTCAGAAAGAAATAAATGAGTTTCTGACTAATCTTGCTGTAAAAGATCATGTAAGCGCTTCTACGCAGAATCAGGCTCTGGCGGCTCTGCTTTTCTACTTCCGCAACGTGCGGCATAAAGATACTGACAACTTTAAGGAAGTTATTCACGCAAAGCATAAAAGGCGTGTTCCTGTAGTGCTTACAAAAGAAGAGGTTGCGTCCGTAATCGCTCATCTTGAAGGAAGCAAAAAACTTGCGGTTGAGCTTCTTTACGGAACCGGCATGAGGCTTAATGAGGTGCTTGCCCTCCGCATTCTGGATCTTGATTTTGACCGTAATGAAATTACCGTGCGTTTTGGCAAGGGCGGAAAAGACCGCCGTGTAATGCTCCCAAAAAGCCTTATTCCAAAGCTTAAGGAGCATATTAAGGAAGTAAAGATTATTCACGACAAAGACCTTGCCGACGGCTGTGGTGCGGTTCAGCTTCGTGACGGTTTGGAAAAACGCTCTGAGCAGATGGCAAAAGAATTCCGCTGGCAGTGGCTCTTCCCCCAGAAAAACCGCTGGATAAACGAAAAGACCGGCCAGCAGGGACGGCATCATATTGACGAGAGCATTCTGCAGAAGGCTGTAAAATCGGCTGTACGTGAGGCTGGCATTATAAAAAACGCGAGCTGCCACACATTCCGTCACTCTTTTGCAACTCATCTTCTTGAAAGCGGTTATGATTTACGTACCGTTCAGGAGCTTTTAGGGCACAGCGATGTTCGCACGACAATGATTTACACTCATGTGTTGAACCGTGGGGCTAAGGAGATTGTTAGTCCGCTGGACGGGATTTTAGGCGGTATGGATGGTGAATTTTAGGCGGAAACCTTTTAAACACTGTCTTTTTGAGGGATATTGCGGTATAATAAGGAAATAAGTATTTTGCTGTATGCGTATTATATGGGCGTTTTTGCCTGTTAAGAGGTTTATGGCGGATACGGAGAATATTTGTTATGTGGACGCCCGCACTGGGGCGCAGGAATTTAATATGGCAAAAGATTATAAAAAATACCTTTTCGAAGGTAACATCCATTGCAAAAGGCAACTTGTAAAGAATGTTGTTGAGAATTATATTAACTCTCATAAAAATGTTACTTTAGAACATCTAGAAAAAGCCTTCCCTTCAAAAATTCAACAAGAAACAAAATTAAAAATAGCTTCATTTGATGTTATTAGAAAAGCTTCGGATATTTCTGATTCTGATAATAGACATTATTTCAAAGAAAGAATTTCGCTTGCGGATGGAACTGAAATCAGAATAAATGGTGGTTGGGACAAGGATAATATTGTTGCTTTTATTGAATGTGCTAGAAAACTTGGATATGAAATTAAAGAAATTGAACAAGGGAAAAACTTATGAAAAGAAGAACTATATGTATAAGTGTTTTTTTATTATTTACTGTAAAATTATTTTCTGAGGACTATTGGTTTTGGCAGAATACAAAAAAATTTACAAAACAAAACTATGAATATCATGAGGAATGCTATATTTCAAAATCTAGTGGTATGACCAAAGATGAGTTTTATGAAATATGTGAGGAAAATTTTGAAGAAGCTGTTTTTGATAATTTCTTAGATAATGTATCTATAAAACGTACCACATATTATTTTTCACAAGGCTTTTACACTATAATATTTTCGAGTTTATTAGACGACAGTGCACAGCAAGTATCAGTGTTTTTTTGTTCCTATGGAGAAAAACCTGAACAACTATATAGAAATATTTATGTAGATTCATTTGAAGTTGCTTTACAAGATTATAATACAAAATGCAAAAGATATAAGATTAAATTAAATGAATAATTATGGAGATAATTAAAATGAAGAAACAAATTATTATTTTATTTTTTATGACATTTGTTGTAGGTACTGTTTTCGCAGGGAAACCAGTAAACAAAGAACCATCACCTTTATCAGTTCTTGAATCAGAACAAGAACGTGAGTCTTGGTGTGAAACAGAAGGATATGCAATTGTAAACAATTATGGAAATCTCCATTACTGGCTTTACAGTTCATATGTTTATCATAACGGGGATATATCAGAAATCATTTTTGAGATTGTGCCAAAATGGTTTCAAAGTTTGGGTTATTTTGTTGTAGAAGATTACCAAACAGTATCTCCAAACAACAACTTAGCAGAATCTGTAAAACAGCTTATGGATGAACAGGTTTGCGATGTAAGTATTACTTTTATAAAAGGAAACAACAGTTATGATAATGTAATTGTAAATAGTTTTGATCCAGAATCTGAACTTTACACAACTTATATTTTTTCAGGCACAAAGGTTGATAGAGCAAAAATATCTTCCACTGAAAAAAAAGTAGCTACAAATAGTTCAAAAACAGCTTGGTATGATTCTCCGGACTTAAAAGAATGGCGAGAATATTTAAGCAAAAATATTTCTTCTGATGCTCAGGAATATTTATTTAATTATATTCAAAAACAAATGGATGACGGACAACTTAAGTTTTCTAATTCTAGCTTAAATAAATATCATATTAAAGCTGCTGAAGCCGCACTTCATAAACAATTTTTTGGAAATTATAACAAAGTACCAAAAAACTTCAAAATCACAGGAAAACTGTCTGACACAAAATTAGCTGAATTGATAAATAAAGTAACTCAATAATGGAATCACATAACACATATAAGGCCCCAAGTTGTCAATACTAATTCTAAAAAAAATACAACTTAGGGCTGTTTTTTTAGAAAAAACAGTCTTTCTTGTGAGAGAAAAATAAAGTTCCCGTTCAAAATAAAAAGC